>Ga0302120_10000004_pt1 | contig 109106 bp, 110 predicted proteins | sample AG5_Bottom_MG_FD_203118 | JGI IMG/M metagenome (GOLD analysis project Ga0302120, IMG submission 203118) | Marine microbial communities from Western Arctic Ocean, Canada - AG5_Bottom | ecosystem: Environmental > Aquatic > Marine > Oceanic | place: Canada: Western Arctic Ocean | collected... | reverse complement strand
ATTTGCATTCTGAAAGATTTGTTGCGGACATGGTCAAGGCACTACAGCTAAAGGCTATCGATGAGTTTAAGCAGTTCTACCGCTCGGTAGATGCCTTGTTAATTGATGATATTCAGTTTTTTTCTGGCAAAGAGCGCTCTCAGGAGGAGTTTTTCCATACGTATAATGCTTTATTGGAGGGTGGGCAGCAGATGATTTTGACCTGTGACCGATACCCCAAAGAGATAGATGGCGTCGAGGAGCGCTTGAAGTCTAGGTTTGGTTGGGGCCTAACGGTTGCTGTCGAGCCGCCAGAGCTTGAAACCCGTGCTGCTATTTTGATTAACAAGGCGGAACAGACGGGCATGGCGTTGTCTAAGGATGCTGCGTTCTTTATAGCCCAGAGAATTCGGTCGAATGTGAGAGAGCTGGAGGGCGCCTTAAAGCGAGTGATGGCGCATGCGCAGTTTACTGGCCGAGCAATAGATATTGATTTAATTCGTGAATCCTTGAAAGACTTATTGGCACTTCAGGATAAGCTAGTTACCATAGATAATATCCAAAGGGTGGTGGCGGATTACTACAAGCTTAAAATGTCCGACATGCTTTCGAAGAGGCGCAGTCGTTCGGTGGCGCGGCCTAGGCAGGTTGCTATGTCGATTGCGAAAGAATTGACGAGTCATAGCTTGCCTGAAATTGGCGAGTCATTTGGCGGCAGAGACCACACAACGGTATTGCATGCTTGCCGCAAGGTTAAAGAGTTGGAGGGCGTGGACAGAGAGGTGCAGAGAGACCTTAAGAATCTGTACAGAGCCTTATCCACTTAAACCTTAGCAAAGAACATAAATAAAGTTGGAGATAATACAATATTATGAAATTTAGCTTATCGCGTGAAGCTTTCCTTAAGCCTTTGCAGCTTGTGGTGGGTGTTGTCGAGCGACGACAGACACTACCGATCTTATCTAACGTGCTGTTAAGTTTAGAAAATGGCCGGTTGTCAACGACGGGCACTGACCTTGAGGTCGAAATCATCGGCTTTAGCGATAGCGGCCCCGAGGGCGAGGATGGCGAGGTAACAGTATCTGCTCGTAAGCTGGTTGATATTTGCCGGTCACTACCAGATGGAGCGCAAATTAACTTTTCCAGTGGCGAAGGCAAGGCGACGCTTAAAAGCGGAAGAAGCAAATTCACCCTAGCCACTTTGCCGGCCAATGAGTTTCCGTCAGTGGATGAAGGAGAAAAGACAATAGAGTTTGTGGCGAAGGGCTCTGTTCTTAAGGGCTTAATCGAAGCGACCTCGTTTGCTATGGCTCAACAAGATGTCCGGTATTATCTAAATGGCATGCTCTGGGAGCTAACCAACAACAATCTTAGAGCCGTGGCTACAGATGGCCACCGCATGGCGCTTTGCGATGGCGCTTGCGACGTCTCGGTTGAAGAGACAATCTCGGCTATTCTGCCGCGCAAAGGAATTATAGAGCTATCTCGGCTGTTGGGTGAACACGAAGTTAGTGTTGCTATGGGATCAAACCATATTCGGGTTACCGGCGAGGACTATTGCTTCACGTCTAAGTTAGTCGATGGCGCCTACCCAGACTATGATCGCGTGCTACCTAAGGGCGGAGATAAAGAGGTCGTCGGCGATAGGGCTGAGCTTAAGCAAGCGTTTGGACGCGCGGCTATCCTGTCGAATGAGAAGTATCGTGGGGTGCGCATCTTACTATCGGGCGGCTCGATTAAGATGGTTGCCAATAACCCTGAGCAGGAAGAAGCCGAAGAAGAGGTTTCTGTGAATTACTCCGGAGAAGATCTTGAGATTGGGTTTAATGTTAGCTATCTACTTGATGTGCTTAACGTTATTTCAAGTCCTGAGGTGCGCATTACACTGTCTAACTCCAATAGTAGCGCCCTTGTTAGTGGCGAAGCAGACAGTGGCGCTGTTTATGTCGTTATGCCAATGCGTCTCTAGTTTGAGATCGTGTGGTCAAAAATGAGCACTCATGTATCTCTCAAGCATTGACATACTCCAAGTACGAAACCTCAAAAGCCTTCAGCTGGACTGTCATCCGTCTATAAACGTTATTTATGGCGCTAACGGTAGTGGCAAGACTAGCATTCTAGAGGCTATTTATCTTTTGGGTCGTGGCCGGTCTTTTAAGCATCGCGATTTGCGTTTGGTGGTAAATCATGAGTCTGAAGAGCTGGTGGTCTCAGCGCAGCTGGAGCGCCAGGTATCAAGCGGAAGTCATCGGTTAGGGATAAGGCGTACTTCTAAGGGTCTTTTTGAGGCTCGTCTCGACGGGAGGGCGCTGCAGTCGGCAGCTCAGCTTGTTGAGGAGCTTCCTTTGCAGTTAATAGATGCTCACAGTTTTAACCTGTTAGAAGGCGGCGCCCTTCAAAGACGGCAATTTTTAGATTGGGGAGTGTTCCACGTGGAACATTCGTACACTGATCTGTGGCGGCGATTTCAAAAAGCATTAAAACAGCGAAATCAACTACTTCGTCATGGTAGAATAGACGAAGATTCGTTGCGTGCCTGGACAACTGAGCTTATACCGCTGAGTGAGGAGATTACGCGTCATCGCAGAGCCTATCTCGAGGGGTTGGTGGAGCATGTTGAGGCTGTTTCGAAAGAACTTGATGGTCTGGGAGCGCTAAGTTTTGATTATTATCAGGGGTGGCCTGATGAGGCGCCTCTTGCAGATGTGATGGCGGCAGATCAGGCGAGGGACTTGGCCGCGGGAACTACGAGCCACGGAGCCCACAAGGCTGATATGAAGATTAGGGTAGATGGGGTGTTGGCGTCAGAATGCCTGTCCCGAGGCCAGATCAAGCTGCTTGTTTATGCGTTAAAGTTAGCGCAGGCTACCTTTTATCGGGAGAAGACAGGCGAGTCGTGCTTGTTTTTGCTGGACGATTTACCAGCGGAGCTGGATTATCTTCACCGCCAGCAGATTGTGGGGTTTTTAAAGAGTTTAGATTGTCAGGTATTTATGACGGGCGTCGATAAAAGAGATTTTCAGGTGTTGGTTGAAGGGACGGCGCACCATATGTTCCATGTGGAACATGGGGTTGCTACAAAAAGCGAGATAACGGGAAGCTAAAAGTTATGACTGAAGAAACAAATTATGATTCGTCGAGTATTCAGGTACTAAAGGGGCTGGACGCGGTTCGCAAGCGGCCTGGCATGTATATTGGCGATACTGATGATGGTACTGGTCTTCACCATATGGTTTTTGAGGTGGTAGACAACTCCATTGACGAGGCCCTTGCTGGTCATTGTTCAGAAATTCGTATTGTTATTCACCCGAATGAGTCGATTACTGTATCCGACAACGGGCGCGGCATTCCAACGGAAATGCACGATGAGGGCGTTTCTGCAGCCGAGGTCATTATGACCGTGCTTCATGCGGGCGGAAAGTTTGATGATAATAGCTATAAGGTTTCGGGCGGCCTCCACGGAGTGGGCGTCTCTGTTGTTAATGCACTCTCAAAGAAGATGCGCCTTACCATTCGCCGCAATGGCAAAGTTCATGAGCAAACCTATACCCATGGCGTTCCTGATGGGCCTCTTGGGGCGATCGGGGATACTAAGGAGACGGGGACAGAAGTTTTCTTCATACCTTCAGAAGGTACTTTTACTAATATTCAGTTTCATTTTGAGCTGCTCGCTAAACGGCTACGCGAATTGTCGTTTCTAAATTCCGGTGTACGCATGGTTCTGCATGATGAAAGAACCGGCAAAGAAGAAGTTTACGCGTATGAAGGCGGATTACACGCCTTTGTTGAGTTTCTCAATACTAATAAAACGACAGTTAACGAAATAATGCACTTCAACAGTGAGCGCGAAGATGGAACCAGTGTTGAGGTGGCGTTGCAGTGGAATGATGGATTCCAAGAGAATATTCTTTGTTATACCAACAATATCCCGCAGCGCGATGGTGGTACTCACCTTGCCGGATTCCGGTCGGCGCTGACCCGGGGACTGAATACCTATATAGAAAAGGAAGGGATTAACGGCAAATCGAAAGTTAATACTACTGGTGACGACGCTCGTGAGGGGCTAACGGCGATTGTTTCAGTCAAGGTGCCGGACCCTAAGTTTTCTTCTCAGACTAAGGATAAGCTGGTTAGCTCAGAGGTAAAAACAGCTGTTGAGCAAGAAATGGGAGAGAAATTCACTGATTATCTTCTGGAGTTTCCGCAGGAGGCGCGGGCGATTGTCAGCAAGATGATAGATGCGGCAAGGGCTAGAGAGGCGGCGCGGAAAGCTAGAGAGATGACTCGTCGCAAGGGTGCGCTAGATATTGCCGGGTTGCCAGGGAAGCTGGCTGATTGCCAAGAAAAAGATCCTGCTTTGTCTGAAGTATATTTAGTGGAGGGTGATTCTGCGGGAGGTTCGGCTAAACAGGGTCGGTCACGCAAGACACAGGCTATTCTTCCGCTGAAAGGCAAGATTTTAAATGTTGAGAAGGCTCGCTTCGACAAAATGTTATCTAGTGTCGAGATCGGCACTTTGATCACCGCTCTTGGGTGCGGTATTGGGAATGAGGAGTTTAATATTGAAAAGCTTCGTTACCATACTATCGTTATTATGACTGACGCTGACGTAGACGGGTCGCATATCCGAACCTTATTGCTGACGTTCTTTTTCCGGCAAATGCGGGAATTGGTCGATAACGGGCATATTTTTATTGCTCAGCCGCCGCTGTACAAAGTAAGTAAGGGCAAAAATGAGCAATATGTTAAAGATGATGACGCGTTGCTGGCTTATTTGACTCAAAAAGCACTCGAGAGTGCTAGTCTGCATGTTAATCCAGAGGCGCCGGCTATTAACGGAGAGTCCTTGGAGGCGTTGGTCGGAAAGTTTAGGCACGTTAGTCGTCTAACTGAGAGAATGTCCTTGGTTTATCCCCTTAGCGTCCTTGAGGCGCTAATTTATGTGCGTGGCCTTGACATTAAACTTCTGCAAACGTGCAGCGATATGGAGAGTTGGTGTGCCGAACTCCAGGAAAAACTAATGGAAAGTGATAATGGGACGCACCGTTACAAGGTAAGTGTAATTGAGGACAACGAACGCAAGGTGTTCTTGCCCAGTATCGAGATCACGGCGCATGGTGTGCCGCACTATCATGCCTTGAGTAGAGATTTCTTTGGCTCAGCAGAATATGCGTCGATGGTTGAGCTGGGTAACACGCTGCAAGGATTAATCGAAGAGGGCGCTTACGTTAAGCGTGGGGACAGAGATCATCCCGTTGGAGGATTTAAAGAGGCTCTAGATTGGCTGATGGCGGAATCTCGCAGAGGGATCAGTACTCAGAGGTATAAAGGCCTGGGGGAGATGAATCCCGAGCAGCTTTGGGAAACCACCATGGACCCAGAGGTGCGGCGAATGCTCGTGGTGACCATAGAGGATGCTATTGCAGCCGACCAGATGTTTACTACGCTGATGGGCGACCAAGTGGAACCTAGACGAGAGTTCATTGAGAAAAATGCGCTGTCGGTGGTGAACCTGGATGTTTAAGGGCGCTTAGGGCGCCAGGCGCTACTTAAGTGATCTATCAATCCAGCTACGCGCGGTTTCCGTCAATTCTCGAGCGCTATTATTAGACGTATCAATTGTTGGCCCGATGCTTAATAAAACGGTGCCAGGATATTTGAGGAATCCGTGCAAAGTCCAGTGCTCACCAGCATTGTGAGACACTGGTACAATGGGCACTCCAGCTCGCGCGGCGAGGGCCGCGCCGCCAGTTTTAAACTTCCCTAGTGCCCCTGGCGGCATTCGGGTCCCCTCTGGATAAATAACAACTTTGAGCCCTTCTTCTAGCCTCAGCGCCCCCTGCTTAAAGATGTGGCGAATGGCAGAAGCGGGGTTAGATCTTTTGATAGCAATGGGGCGCAAAAGCGACAAAGACCAGCCGAAAAAGGGAATCCAAAGCAGCTCGCGCTTCAATACAAAGCTCGCTGGTTGGAGTAACCATTGCAGGTAATATGATTCCCAGGAGCTTTGATGGTTGCATAAAATAACGCAGGGCCCCGGAGGGATATTTTCACGGCCGGTGATCCTAACCTTAATATTACAGGTTATGCGGAGCCAAAATAACGACAAAAAATTCCCAGTTGCTGCCACTGCGTGCAGCTGCTTAGCTGGAATGAAGCAGGCTGCACAGCAGACCAAGCCGAAGACCAGAACGACGGCAACAAACCCTATATAGAACACGAATGCTCGCAGAGGAAGCAAAAGCCTGTGGAGGGCGCCCAGTATATCGCGCTTACCCATTATTTGCCGGTGACTAGCTGTGAAATGTCAGCGACGTTAAGAAACAAATCTCGCAGTCTTTTGAGTAGGCTTAGGCGATTTTCACGCAGGGCCGAGTCATCTGACATCACCATAACTTCATCAAAAAAGTGATCGACGGGCGCCCGCAGGGAAGAAAGATCCTGCAGCAACGTATTGTAATCTCGGGACGCCAATAGAGGCTTGCAGCTCTCTTCAAGCGTTATGATCATCTGTGCTAGGCTTTTTTCTGCCGATTCAACGAGTAAAGCTTGGGTTAGAGGCTCCGGCATGCGCGTGCCGAGCTGCTTTGCTAAAATATTAGATACCCTTTTGTTGGCTGAAGAGAGCGCATCAGCCTCCGGCAGTAGACAGAATTGAGCGACGGCTTTTATTCGAGCGTCAATGTCCAGTGGGTTAGTAAAGCCGAGAGTGGAAACGGACAAAAAACCCTCAGCGCTGACGCCCTCATCACGATACCAGGATCTAAAGCGCTCCAATACGTATGTAAGTACTTGCTTGCAGGTTTTGTCCAGGCTAGATGCATCTAAGTCAAAATTCGCTGCAGCAAGAGAGATCGCCTCTGGTAGATCAATGTTAATTTTTCTGTCTAAAATAATACGTAAAATTCCGAGACTAGCGCGTCTTAGCGCAAAAGGGTCGCGAGACCCGGAAGGTGGCTGCCCTATGCTAAAGATACCAACCAGGGTGTCTAGTTTGTCGGCAAGCGATAAAGTAATCCCGAGGTTGTTAGTCGGAATTTTGTCCCCAGAAAAGCGTGGTAGATACTGTTGCAGTAGAGCTTCCGCTACATCTGACTGTTCACCGTCATGAACAGCGTAATAACGCCCCATTACGCCTTGTAGATCGGCAAATTCACCCACCATGTCTGTTACTAAATCGGATTTACACAGTTCGCCCGCTCGGCGCGCTAACGCAGCATCTGCACCAGTAAAGGAGGCTAATTGTGAGCAAAGGCTCGATACGCGGACTGTTTTATCGAAAACAGAGCCTAGCTTATCCTGAAAAACTACCTTTTTTAAGGTTTCTCTGCGTTGCTCAAGCGATACAAGCCGATCGTTCCGGTAAAAGAATGCCGCGTCGGCCAATCGGGGACGAATGACGCGCTCATTTCCAGCGATTACTTGCGATGGATCGCTGCTTTCGATATTGGCCACAGTGATAAACGCAGGTAACAACTGATCATTGTCATCAATCAGGTGGAAATACTTTTGATGCTCTTTCATCGAAGAGATAAGCGCTTCGGAGGGCACCTCCAAAAAATGTTCCTCAAAATGCCCCATCAAAGGCACGGGCCATTCGTTCAACGCACTCACTTCATCTAATAAGGCATCGTCAAGAACCGCCGACCCATTAATCGTTTTAGCTAAACTCGCGACACCCTTGCGAATAATGGCCCGCCGATCAGCAAAGCAAGCTATCACGAAATTATCCTTTAGCTGTTGCTCATAGCTAAGAGGTGTTTTGATCGTGATATCGCCTGAACCATGGAAGCGGTGACCCTGACTCACATTGCTTGACGTAATTCCCAAAATTGATTCCTCACAGGTTTTTCCGTCAAACAGCAAGACGGCCCATTGTACCGGGCGGACAAACAGCTCTTTACTGCTCCCCCAACTCATCCTCTTTGCGATGGGCAGCCCTAGCAAGGCCGTATTAATCAGATCCGAAAGAAGGGAGGCGGTTGCTTTCCCCTCTTCGGTTTTGCGAACACAAAGCTTTTCTTGTTTGCCGTCATGTTCGACATTGTTTGCGAGCTCAGGTAGGGCTAAATTATTTTTTGTGGCGAAAGCTTGTGCAGCCTTCGTCGGCGACCCACTGCCATCAAAAGCAACTTTAGTAGGCGGCCCCCAATTTACGACCTCATTATCAGGAGCCTTGACATCCAAGTTTCGCACCAGAACAGCAAGCCGGCGAGGCGCGGCAAAAGAGGAGACTTCATCAAACGCAAGGTTAGCGCTTTCAAACCCCTTTAAGAGACCAGAGGTTAGCGCTTCCGATAGCCTTAGCAGTGCCTTTGGCGGTAATTCTTCGGTACCTAGCTCAAATAGGAAATCGCTACTCACTTTGACTCTCCTGCATGACGAGCTAGAACTTCGGCTGCAATTGAGGGATCTGCCAATGGAAATCCTGCCGCTAGGCGAGACTCAAAGTAACCCTGTGCAACACCTCTTGCGAGGGTGCGAACGCGTAAAATAAAGCGCTGACGTTCTGTTACGGAAATGGCCTTGCGAGCATCAAGTAGGTTAAAGGTATGGGACGCCTTCATTACCATTTCATAAGCGGGCAGAGGCAGCCCCTTCTGAGTTAAACGCTGACAGTCTTTTTCATATTGATCAAAGCTCTCAAACAGAAACGCAACGTCCGCATACTCAAAGTTATAGGCCGACATCTCGATTTCATTTTGCAAGAAAACATCTCCATAGCTAACGTCGCCCTGCGGGCCATGCGCCCAAACCAGATCATAAATACTATCAACCCCTTGCAGGTACATAGCAATACGCTCTAGGCCATAGGTGATTTCGCCAGTAACTGGGTAGCACTCAAGACCACCAACCTGTTGGAAATAGGTAAACTGAGAAACCTCCATTCCATTTAGCCAGACCTCCCAACCTAAGCCCCAAGCTCCAAGCGTTGGCGATTCCCAGTTGTCTTCAACAAAGCGAACGTCATGGACTAAGGTATCTAACCCAAGCTCTCTCAAAGACCCCAGATAGAGCTCTTGAAAATCTTTAGGCGAAGGCTTCATTACCACTTGAAACTGGTAATAGTGCTGAAGGCGATTTGGATTTTCACCATAACGGCCATCGGTAGGCCGCCGTGATGGCTGGACATAGGCGCTATTCCAGTTTTCGGGCCCAAGCGAGCGCAAAAATGTTGCTGGATGAAAGGTACCCGCACCAACTTCCATATCAAGGGGCTGCATAATCAAGCAGCCTTTTCCTGCCCAGTAATTTTGGAGTCTGGAAATCAAATCCTGAAAAGTATCAGGCGGCGCACTGAGTTTGGCCACAACATTCACCCACGGTAATAAAATATTCAATTAAGCCGCAATTATAAAGCCGCACCACGATAAAGATAGGGGATAAGTACCGCAAAGGGTTTAATAAGGTGGCCTGCTTGATCCGGCAGTAGATATAATGCAGGTAACAATGGTTAAATATATAAAGGTTATTGTCGTAATAGATGGATAAAAGAGTGCACCCCAAATAACAGAAGCAGGCGTTATTTTCTGTTCTTGGTGTGTGTTGCGGTTACCACCACCCGTGAAAACAACCCAAGATAGGCAACAATGAGAAATAAGTTAATTTTATGTGTTCTTAAGGGCATCTCTTGGCTTCCGCTTCCGGTGGCGCGAGTCGTGGGGAAAGTACTTGGTGCACTGATAGTCATTTTGAACCTTCAACCGCTTAGAACGGCCAAAATTAATTTAGCTCTTTGTTATCCCGAGATGTCAAAGCAAGATATTAAACGCCTTAGTGCTAAGCGTATGTCACATTTAGCGCAGGCCCTTTTTGAAACCCCCAAAGTTTGGCGAGCCGGCAACGCCGGAGTGGGGGACAAAATACTAGCCATTAAGGGGCTAGAGCTTTTCGAGACCTCATTGTTAGAGGGGTTGGGCACTATCTTAGTTATCCCTCATCAAGGCAACTGGGAGGTGCTTGGGTTGTGGGCTTCTCAACAGGCCGCAATGACGTCCTTGTATGATCCGCCAAGAATGGTGGAGTTAGAAACGTGGATAAAAACATCTCGCGAACAAGCTGGCGCAACCTTAGTTCCGACTAATTTACGTGGAGTCGCTGCCCTTATCAAAGCTCTACAAAGAGGCGAGATTACAGGTATATTGCCAGACCAACAGCCACCGCCGAACAGTGGTGCTTTTGCGCCCTTCTTAGGGATACAAACGCAGACTATGACCCTTATTCATAAGCTGCTGCAGCGATCGGGCAGCCGCGCGTTAATGTGTACTGCACTTCGTGTTCGGGGAGGCTGGGAGATACACTTTCTACCCGCTGCGAGACAAATTTATAGTGACGACCAACAGACAAGCTTAGCCGCGCTTAATCAGGGGGTTGAATCCATTATCGCGTTAGCGCCCGAGCAGTACCAATGGGAATACAAGCGGTTTAGGGCTCGGCCTGATGGCGAGCCTCCCGTTTATCCTTAGAGTACAACTGCTGTTCTACCGACCCTTATTGAAGAGATAATTTTGACTATATTACAAGACGCACAATTGATCCTACCCCCGACCTTTATCTGGCAGTCCCTTGCGGCGGTGCCGGACAAAATAATACCTCCCTATTGGAATGACTGGCTGTCTGACCCCGGATCTTTAACCCAGCGCTTGATTGAGGCCAGCGAGAGTCGCTTTGCGGTTGAAGTCATCGATCAGGTTGAAACCACGCCTACCGCGAGTGAAGCGAAGGCGCTCAATATAGACTGCGATACGCCGGTATATTCGAGGCAGGTCCTACTTCTTGGAAATGGTGAACCTTGGGTTTTTGCTAGAAGCATTATGCCATTATCGACTTTGACGGGACGGCTGGCATTTTTGCGGGATATCGACACTCAGCCTCTCGGCGCTCTATTGTTCAGAGATCCTAGCATGACGAGAGCGCCTGTCGAAGCCGCTTTCTTGTCGATTGAAAGAGCACACTTGCCAGACAGATTAAACCATATTGAAGGCCCTCTTTGGGGGCGCAGATCAGTATTTAGGCTAGACCAAAAACCGCTATTGGTCAGTGAAATATTTTTGCCAGGATTTAAACCGTATAATCAACACCCTTCTTTAGGATTCTCAACATAACATGACTACATCAAGCAAAGCCCCTACCGCAAACGCGTCAAACCCTTGGTTGCGATTAATGCGAATGGACAGGCCAATAGGCGTTTATTTACTGTTGTGGCCAACGCTCTGGGGACTTTGGTTTGCCGCAGAGGGCGTGCCATCGTCGAGCAATTTAGCAATATTTATCGTTGGTTTGCTTGTTATGCGGGCAGCGGGTTGTGTCATTAATGATTATGCAGATCGCCATGTGGACGGGCTAGTGGAGCGCACCAAGACGCGGCCCTTGCCTGCTGGAGAAATAAAGCCAAAGCATGCCTTGATTTTATGCGCTAGCCTACTTATAGCTGCCCTGATTTTGGTACTACAGACTAATCAATTAACTATCTTATTGTCTTTTGGTGGAGTCGCGGTGACGGCTGTGTATCCGCTTATGAAGCGCTTTACTAATCTGCCTCAAATAGGTCTTGGTGTGGCTTGGGCCTGGGCGATTCCAATGGGGTTTGCCGCCGAGCGGGGAGGGCTGCCAAACGAACTGTGGCTTTTATTCGCTGCTGTGGTGGTTTGGACAATCGCTTTTGATACGTACTATGCGATGGTTGACCGTGATGATGATGTGCAAATTGGTATTAAGTCGACAGCTATTCTGTTTGGGCGACAAGACCGAACAATTATTGCTATTTTACAGATAGCAACGCTTGGGTTGCTAGTGTTGGTGGGAGTCGAATTTGGCCGCGGCTGGATTTATTGTGCGGGATTGGCAGCAGCAGCAGGCTATTTCTATAACCAGTACCGCACAACGCAGCAGCGAGATAGGCAGGCTTGTTTTGCCGCTTTTTTAAATAACCATCGAGTAGGCATGGTGGTGTTTATGGGCATCGCTCTGGACTATTTACTCCTTGGTTAGCAAGCCGAGGTGTTGTTGCTCTTTTGCCAAACGAGTAGTCGATTATTAGCCGGCATAGGGTTGTCCTCGCGCAAAACCATTCCTTGGCTGGCGGCCAAGGCATTCAAATCGTTGAACTCTCTAATCCCCTGCTGTGGATTTTGAGCCTTAAGCCGGGCATTAAACGCGCGATTACTTTCAACCTCAATCACCCCAGAATATTGCATTGGCCCGTATAGGCCGAATATGCCGCCATCAGCTAGCACCGAGGCAACGCCACACACCATCTGTTGGGCCTCGGGCCAAGACATAATGTGAGCGGTGTTCGCTGAGAATACGCCATCATATTCGTCTTGTGGCCAGTCAAATTGGGAAACGTCAAGAGTGATTGGAGCGACTAGGTTCTGGAGGGCGGCCTCAGCTAACCACTCCTTGATAGCGGGATGATTCTGTATTCTGTCGCTAGTTTGCCAGAGTAGATGCGGCATCTTTTTGGCGAACCAAGCCGCATGCTGACCAGTGCCGCTACCTATCTCGAGAATAGCGCTTTTGTCAGCAAAGACGCGCTCTAGGATCTGGCAGATAGGAGCGCGATTATTCTCGCAAGCTTGGGAAAACGGTTTAGGCATATTTGAAATTCAACCGCGAGTGAAAACCCACTTGTCGCCCTCACTCATCGCTTCGTTAAAAGCGTAGCCGGTCGAATTAAAGGCTTTGATATCATCTACGCAGGTGATTTTATTGGTAATAATAAAGGCAGACATCAAGCCTCGTGCTTTTTTAGCAAAAAAGCTAATAATCTTATATTTGTCCGTTTTATAATCCATGAATATTGGGGTGACGATGCGGGCGTGAAGGTTTTTTTGCTTGACGGCCTTAAAGTATTCGTTGGAGGCGAGGTTTAAAAGTACGGCATCAGCCCCTTTGAGCAGGTCATTCAGCTCCGCGGTAATAATACCATCCCAAAAGGAATAGAGGTCGCTACCGCGCTGGGTGGCAAATTTGGTTCCCATCTCAAGGCGATAGGCTTGCATCAAATCGAGGGGACGAAGAACACCATAAAGGCCTGACAAAATGCGCAGATGGTCTTGCGCCCACTGGAGTTCGGCCTCGCTCATGCTATCGGCACCTAATCCTTGATAAACATCGCCTTTAAAAGCGAGCACGGCCTGACGAGCGTTACCTTCATTAAACGGCGCGCTCCATTCTTGAAAACGCTCATAGTTCAGCGCGCCTAATTTGTCGCTCAAGCCCATCAGCCTACAGACATCCTGAGGCGACAATTTTTTCAGGCCCTCTAACAATTCTTGCGAATGCTTTAAGAGAGCCGGTTGTGTATGAGCCGTGGCGGTTACAGGACTTCTGTAATCGAGTTTCTTGGCCGGCGAAATAACGGTTAGCATCATTTTTAGTTACCTGATGAAAAGGTTAATTTTACAATTGGCCTTAGTATATCAAGCCTGCCAACAACTGTTTAGCTAATTAAAAGACGGAAACTGTCGATATGTGATTGTATGAAGCACCTGCAAAATAATCAACCAACAGATAAATTGCCCTACCTGCTGTGTAGGCGCATTAGAGCTGGGGTAGGCGTGCTTATAATTGCCTTTTATCCGCGGGGTATTGGTATCGGCCTTGTTATTCACTCGGTATACTATCAACCGCTCGTCATTAGGAATCTTAAGCCCCTTGAAGCCACTAATAATAGTACTTAATGCTATTGAGAAATTTACCGAGATCACTGGACGCCTTATTGCATGGCTGACGATGGTCATGGTCGTGCTGGTCGTGCTGGTGGTCGTCACACGGTATTTTTTAGAGGTCGGTTCGATTGCTCTTCAAGAGTCGGTTACTTATTTGCACTGCCTGGTATTCTTGATGGGGCTGGCTTTTACGCTAAAGCATGATGGCCATGTGCGAGTAGATATTTTCTATAGAGGCTTTTCGCCAAAGTCGAAAGCCATGGTTAATCTGATAGGTGGGCTTTTGTTTTTAGTGCCGGTCTGCCTGTTGATATTTTTCACTAGCTGGGACTATGTTTTAGCCAGCTGGGCAATTCACGAAACGTCAGCAGAGAACAATGGACTTCCGTTTATTTATTTGCTGAAAACGCTCATGTTGCTCATGCCTGTTACCTTGTTATTGCAGGGTATTGCTGAAATTATTAAAAGTGGTTTGGTTGTCAGTGGCGTAAACATTTCAGCGACTCAAATAGTTGAAAATAACGAGCCTATAATCTGATGGCTGAGTTTATTCCCTTTTTAATGTTTCTAGCCGCCTGCCTGGTGCTTATGGCCGGCTACCCAGTGGCTTTTTCGTTGGCGGGTACGGCGCTACTTTTTGCCATGGCGGGTACTTTTACGGGCCACTTTGACATGGCGTTTATACAGGCCCTGCCGAATCGTTTGTTTGGCACCATGGAAAATACCACGTTGATTGCGGTGCCATTGTTCATCTTGATGGGGGTGATGCTTGAGAAATCGAAGTTATCAGAAGATCTGCTTGAGAGTATGGCCGACCTCTTTGGTGAATTTCGCAGCGGCCTAGGTATTTCGGTGGTGTTAGTTGGCGCTTTGTTAGCGGCTAGCACCGGTATTGTCGGCGCAACAGTGGTGACAATGGGGCTGATGTCGTTACCGACGATGCTCAAGCGAGGTTATTCCGCCTCCCAAGCAACAGGCCTTATTGCAGCCACGGGGACGCTGGGGCAAATCATTCCGCCGTCTATTGCGTTGGTTTTACTTGGTGATACTCTCTCTAGCGCCTATCAACAGGCGCAATTAAATATGGGGATCTTTACTCCTAAAACGATCTCTATTGGTGATTTATTTGTGGGTGCTCTTATTCCCGGGTTATTACTGGTAATATTTTATTGTATCTATCTGGTCCTTTTTTCTCGCCCAGCGGCAATTGAACATGAGCCGCAAAGTGGAGGCAGGGCTAGCCTATCAAGGGCGATGAAAAATTTACTGCCACCGGTGTTTTTAATTGTGACAGTGTTGGGGTCGATTCTTACTGGGATTGCGACCCCAACAGAAGCTGCCGGCGTAGGAGCTTTTGGTGCCACAGCACTTGCCGCGATTAAAGGCCAATTGAATTTCACCAAGCTCCGCGAAGTCGCCATTAGTACCACCCAAGTTACGTCTATGGTGTTTTTGATACTCATCGGTGCAGCAGTGTTTTCGTTGGTCTTTCGAGGCTTTGGTGGCGAAGAAATAGTCGAGAATTTTTTCACTAATTTGCCAGGTGGGCTGTTTGGCGCAACTCTGCTAGTCATGGTGGTGATTTTTTTACTGGGCTTTATCCTTGATTTTATCGAGATTACCTTTGTGGTCGTACCGATTGTCGGCCCTGTTTTGTTGGCTATGGGCCTTGACCCTGTATGGTTAGGTGTGATGATCGCCATCAACTTACAGACCTCCTTTCTAACCCCGCCATTTGGATTTGCACTGTTTTATTTGCGCGGTGTGGCTCCCGACTCGGTTGAGACCTCTGACATGTATCGCGGCGTGGTGCCCTTTATCATAATGCAACTATTCTTAATGTTGCTGCTGTCATTGTGGCCAGCCTTGGCTACTTGGCTACCTAGTTATATTTATAACTAGTTAGATTTTTAGTGCTTTAAAAATGAGTGCTCTAAGTGTCTCTTTTTCATTGACCAGATGATGATTGCCGTCGGCGATCATCGTGACTGACAATGTGTTAAATTTTTGTCTAAAGGCCTTGAGGTTATACACCCAGTCTAGCGTTTTGTCGTTGTCTCCCTGAATAATGTTGATGGCAAAATCGTTGGCCGGAGCATGTTCAAATTCTGACACCCAGTGATTCATTGCACCCACCCATTTAAGAGGCACCGACTTTGGTTGCAGAGGATCCTGGGTGCGTAAAAAACGTAAAAAATCACGGTCGTGAGAGCTGGGACGAAAAACACGCTTAATAGATTTAATAAATAGTCGGGAGAGAAAATACATGCGCCGGCTTTGTTTCCACGCCCACGGCTGTAATAGGGGTGCAAATAAGTTAAGGCTGGTGAACGGATATTGCTGATGATCGGTTTGGTTGATCAGGTGTTTGAGCAAAATGGCCCCGCCCATACTTTGGCCAATGCCATGAGTTGGCCCCGGAAAGTGTTCATTAGAGAGGGCGATTACCTGTTCAAGTTGCTCCACATACTGGCTGAAATTATTGATAGAGCCTGGATCACCACTGGACAAGCCGTGACCCATTAAGTCAAAGCAGACAACGTTGAGCTGTTGTTGCAAAAGATATTCAATAAGATGATTATATAAACCAATATGATCCATATAACCATGCACAACTACGACTGTACCCCTGCTTATAGTAGGCTTCCAAGCCGCGATGAGGGTTTGTCGATCAGGGGACTTGCCGACGATAAGTTGAACGTCGTTAGAGGCTTTAGGTAGTTGATAAAATGTCAGATACTGCTTCAGTTCGGCGCTTGTGCTGTCTGAGCTAGACTCCTCACTGCCAAAGTCGGGCAAGTCGCTTCGCAACCAGTCAATCTCTGTTTGAGTAAAATTTCCGCGTGGATCTTCCATAGAGCAGTCCAATAGTGTGTGCGTTGCGAGTCACTATATTGTCAGAATATTGATGGAATACAAGTAAGGCGTTGGTGCTAGGTTAACAAGCAGGGAAGTCTAAAGAGAGACAATAATATTAAGCCACCTGCGCTGAAGACGCAGGTAGAGTATTTAGAACGGTGAGAGCTTTCTTGGCTTATTCGTCGGTCGACAGAGATATGTCGTACACACCCGCTTCGCGCGCTTGATCTGAAATCTCAACGAAGATCTCTGTTTTAGCTTTTGGATGTGAACTAATGACCACTTTCGCTTCGGGCTTCTCGGCATGCATTCGCTCGACGTTGGCTCGGACTGCACGGATATCAATGCGGCGACCTTCAAAAGTCAATTCATTGCTTTCAGAGACCCGAAATACGATATTAGTATTTTCAGAGTCTGGTGGTGGCTGGTCAGACGTTGGTGGACGGCTAACGCCCAGACCTGACTCGTTTACAAACGACGCAGTTACAATAAAGAAAATAAGCATGATAAAAACAACGTCCAACATTGGCGTCATATCAATTTCATTTTCGTCTTCTGATCTACGTCTTTTTCCTAGAGCCATGTGCGCCTATTTCCTTTTAGAAGCTTTTTTTAAACAGGAATCGGCATTTTACTGATTTTTTTGTAAAATGCTAGTTTCCGAGCTAACCTTTCAACCCCTAATATATACTATTATTGATGTTAAAAATGGAGTAAGAGCGCATTAATTTTGCCAACCCCCGACAGAATCAAAGCTAGAGTTGTCCGATGCCTGAATTACCTGAAGTTGAAACTACTCTAAAAGGCATAGAGCCTTTTATAAAAGAGCAAAAAATAAATAAATTAATCGTTCGTCAAGGTTCTTTGCGATGGCCTGTGACCGCGGGAATCGAATCTATTGTAGAGGGTCAAACGGTAATAGCGGTGTCTCGGCGAGCTAAATATCTGATTATGCAATTAGAGCGTGGGTCGATGCTCGTCCATCTTGGTATGAGTGGTAGCTTGAGAGTCGTCAGTGAGGACACTGAGTGGCGCAAGCATGATCATATAGAATTACAGTTAGTTAATGGCGCCTGTCTGCGCTATCACGATCCACGACGCTTTGGGTCTTGGCTTTGGTCTTTGGGCGAACATCAACAGTTAGCTCACTTGGGGCCAGAGCCATTATCAACGGACTTCGATGGTGCTTTACTCTGGCGCAAAGCAAAAGCCAGAAAGATGTCTGTTAAACCTTTTATTATGGATAATAAAATTGTTGTTGGGGTCGGCAACATTTATGCATCCGAGGCGCTTTTTCGCAGTGGTATTCGGCCAGATAGGCCGGCAGGTAAGATTTCAAAGCAACGCTATGAGTCACTAGGGACTCATATAAAGGATGTACTCGCCGCCGCCATAGAGCAAGGAGGAACCACTTTACGTGATTTTGTTAATAGCAGCGGGGAACCGGGATATTTCCAGCAAACCTTAGCGGTCTACGGCCGTGCCGGCAAAGGTTGCATAACCTGTGCTGGGGTTCTCAAGGACATTCGGCTTGGCCAGCGCAGCTCGGTCTTTTGCCCCCAGTGCCAACGTTAAGGTAGGCAGGGGGTAAGGTTGTTATTTGAATTTTTCCAGCAGCGCTGTGGCAACGTGAGGTGGGACAAATTTACTCGCATCACCTTTGAGTGCAGAAATTTCTCGAATGAGGGATGAGGAGATATAAGAAAACTTCTCCGAAGGTGTCAAAAATATGCTCTCAAGCTCAGGGCTTAAAGCACGGTTCATGTTCGCCAGCTGAAACTCGTACTCGAAGTCAGAAACAGCCCTAAGACCCCGCATCACAGCCTCTGCATTACAATCCTTGACGAAATTAACAAGCAAATAATCAAACCCTATAATTTCTACGTTATCTAAGTGTGCCACCGCGACTGTTGCTAGATGAATCCGTTCATCAATCGTAAACAGGGGGCTTTTCTTCTGATTACTAGCGATGCCTATGACAATTTTGTCAAACAGTTTGGACGCGCGCTCAATGAGGTCAACGTGACCATTGGTAATGGGGTCAAATGTGCCAGGATATACGATCGTCTTCATAGCTATATTCCATCTCCGGGTTTTCTTTGAGGCTGCATATTACTTAATTTAGTTGCTAGGCTCAATGCGCGTGAACAAACAGTATCTCACCTCGCCTGCATACTTGTCCTGCACTTGTTGCCAATTTAATGGCGGTACGAAAGTGTTGTCACTTAAGCTTAGCTCGCAGTAGATCATTGCACTAGCAGCTAACCAACCATTTTCCTCCAATAAGGAGCAGCTTTGATTGAGTAATTCAGCTTCAAAAGGTGGGTCTATAAACACGATATCAAAGACTTGTCCTTCCGATGGCTGAGCCAGAAATTTGAGGCTGTTGATATTAATTATGTTGATATCTGCTGACAGTGCTACCTTGGTTGACTGTAGCTTTTTAGTCGCCGCCGAATGACTCTCTAGGGCCGTGCAGTGAGCCGCGCCGCGAGATAAAGCTTCAAACCCGAGTACGCCTGAACCAGCAAAAAGGTCTAGACATCGGGCCCCTGAGATATGGGTAGCCAGCCAATTAAAAAGAGTCTCTCGGATACGGTCGCCCGTGGGCCGCAAACCGGGAGCCTCGGCAAATAAAATCTTCCGGCTACGCCAAGTGCCGCCAATAATTCTGACACTGCGATCCGCTTTTGATGTGGCCTTTAGTTTTTTTGTTGCCAATTTGGAGCCTCATTTGAACTACTTTTAACTACTTTTTCCACTGTAAATGGTAGGATACACCAAATCCCACCAACCTAAGTATACCGATTAAAATGGATTTAAAATCAACGAACGGCGATGACGAGAAGATGCCTAAGCGATCTTTTCTCGATCGCTTTAAGCGCAGTCAGGCGCGCTCCGAAGAATCTAGCGAAGAGTCACCAGAGACTCAGACACCTGTTGCCAAGCCAAATTTTGCGCAGCGTATGCGCTCCGCGCTGTCTAGAACGGGAGAGGGCATCGGCAGTATTTTTCTTGGCAGTAAAGTTATTGACGAAGAGCTATTTGAGGAGCTTGAAACCTCTTTACTAATAGCTGATGTAGGTATTGAAACGACCGCCAAAATTATTGCTGATTTAACAGCGCAGTCTGACCGTCAATCGCTTAAAGATGGCGCCGCACTGAAGGCCGCGTTAGAAAAAATATTGATCGACCGGTTAAGTATCAGTGAAAAAGCTATTGATTTTGAGAGACAGGGCAAGCCCTTTGTCATGTTGGTGGTTGGAGTGAATGGGGTTGGTAAAACGACAACGATTGGAAAGCTTGCGCAACAAATAAAAGGACAGGGCCGGTCAGTGATACTGGCGGCAGGCGACACTTTTAGGGCGGCAGCGGTAGAACAGTTGCAGGTTTGGGGTGAGCGCAATCAGATACCGGTGGTGGCGCAGCATACTGGGGCAGATAGTGCTTCGGTTATTTTTGATGCCATTCAAGCAGCCAAATCAAGAGGCGTCGATGTCATTATTGCCGACACGGCGGGCCGCTTGCATAATAAAAGTAATCTAATGGAAGAGCTGGAAAAGGTGAAGCGAGTAGCCAGCAAGCTAGATGAAACAGCGCCCCATGAGATTTTACTCGTGCTTGATGCGGGCACTGGACAAAATGCCTTGGCGCAGATGGCCGAGTTCAATCAGGTGGTTGGTGTTACCGGGTTAGCTCTGACCAAGCTTGATGGCACTGCCAAAGGAGGCATTGTTTTTGCGCTAGCAGATAAATTCGCGGTACCAATTCGTTATATTGGTGTGGGAGAAGGGCCGGATGACCTGCAACCTTTTGTTGCGGAAGATTTTGTTCAGGCATTGTTAAATACTAAGACTTAACGAGTATAGTTATGATTCGCTTTGATAATCTGAGTAAACGTTACCCGGGTGGTTTGGAGGCTTTAAGTAACGTTAATTTTGAGCTGGATGCGGGCGAAATGGCCTTCCTCACCGGCCCCTCAGGTGCGGGTAAAAGTACGCTTCTCAAATTGTTGATGCTGATGGAAAGGCCTACTTCTGGCACTTTGTTGATTAATGGTAAAAACTTAAACCGGTTATCCAGATCGGCAATTCCAACCTACAGGCGTCAGATTGGAGTGGTTTTTCAAAATCATCAGCTACTCACGGATCGAACTGTTTTTGATAATGTAGCGCTACCTCTTCAAATCTCAGGTTACCCTGCCTCTGAAACGGGGCGTCGTGTCCGGGCTGCTCTTGATGGGGTTGGCTTGCTCGATAAAGAGACGCACAACCCACTGACTCTGTCCGGAGGCGAACAGCAAAGGGTAGGTATAGCTAGGGCGGTGGTGCATAAGCCCAAGATCTTGATAGCAGACGAGCCCACAGGAAATCTAGACCCTAAATTGTCTGCCGAAATTATGGCCATGTTTAGACGGTTTCAAAGTGTTGGCGTTACTGTGTTGATTGCAACCCATGATATTAATTTGATCAACACTATGGATGAAAGGATTATGCATATAGAAAACGGCATGATCACTGATGATGGTGTCTACCATGACCACCACTGAGAAATCGAGCCGAGAAACGCAACAGCGCGGAGCGACGGGCCAAAAATTTCGTCTTGGTGACCGTTGGCGCGGATATAGAGCACATCATCGTGCAACACTAAGCAGCAGCGTGAGAAAAATGCTCCGCGAGCCGGTTCAAACATTACTGACGGTTTTGGTAATTGCGATAGCACTAGCATTGCCCTCGGCAATGTTGTTGGCGCTCAATAATGTGCAAAAAATAGGTGGAGATCTGGAGTCTTCCTCGCAGATTACCGTATTTGTAGCAAAGCCTGCTAGTAGTGCGGCGGTCGATGGCCTTGCTTTGCAATTAGAGGATTTAGAGGGAGTAATCTCAGTAACCTATGTGTCGGCTGAGCAAGCTCTGGAAGAATTTAAAGCGTTATCGGGATTTGGTACGGCACTACGGTATTTGGACGAAAATCCGTTGCCAGCGGTTTTTTTGGTGCAACCATTGTTATCTGGGGAGGCTGGCGTAAGTCAGGCTGGAAAATTAATTACGAGTATTGAAGAGCTTGAGTCTGTTGAAGATGTTCAGGTTGATATGCTTTGGATACAGCGGTTAAATGCGATAACTCAAATTGGGGAAAAGCTAGTACTAGCTATTAGCATTGCTCTTGGTATTGGGGTGTTATTGATTGTGGGGAATACTATACGCTTGGCCATTCAAGGCCGACAAGAAGAAATTATCGTGGTTAAGTTGGTGGGTGGCACAGATGCTTATGTGCGCCGACCATTTCTTTATACTGGCACACTCTTAGGCCTATTTGGCGCCATTATCGCGTCTTTGATACTGATTGCTTGTGTTATTTGGGTTGGCCGCTCAGTAGAGGTTTTGGCCAGTCTATATCAGAGTCAATTTGAGCTTGTAGGGCCTGGTCTATCTGGGATATTGGCGCTCTGTGCTATTGGTGCTATGACCGGTTTGATCGGTGCATGGGTCGCGGTAATGCAACATTTACGTAAAATAGAGCCAAAATAGGGCATTTTACCCTCCAAAGCCTTGTAAATAGGCGCTTTTAAGGCAATTTAAGGTGCTTTTTAGGGCTAGGAACTACTCAGCAATTAGTGTTATTATTGCCGACCGACGATATTAAGAGGAAATTATGAGTAAAGCGCTCCAAACAATGGAATGGATGACTCCCGGTGCAAACCTGAATGCTTATATTCAGGGTACTGCTACTGTGCCCATCTTATCTATCGATGAGGAGAAGGCTTTGGGCGAAGCTTTATATTATCAAGATGATCTTGATGCCGCTCGTAAACTCGTTATGTCTCACCTTAGATTCGTTGTACACATTGCTCGATCTTACAACGGTTATGGACTGCCTCTGGCTGACCTCATCCAAGAAGGCAATGTTGGTCTGATGAAGGCAGTGCGTCGATTCAATCCTGAAAAAGGTGTTCGAGTCGTATCTTTCGCCGTTCATTGGATTAAAGCAGAGATCCATGAGTTTATTTTGCGTAACTGGCGTATTGTGAAGGTTGCGACAACTAAGTCTCAGCGCAAGTTATTCTTCAATTTACGCAGTGCTAAAAAAGAGCTAGATTGGCTTTCCTCTGAAGAGGCAAAAGCCGTCGCAGACGACCTTGGTGTTCCGGTCAAAGACGTGATGGAAATGGAAATGCGTTTGACGTCAAGGGATGCAACTTTCGATGCTCCGGTAGATGACGAAGAGAGCACTTACTACTCACCATCTCTGTATTTAGAATCTAAGGGTGCAGATCCTGCCGAACAAGTTGAAAATGAGAATTATGAAGGCGATAACAATTTCCGTCTTAGCCAGGCTGTAAAAAGTCTTGATGAGCGTAGTCGTTCAATACTGCAGCGTCGGTGGTTGGATGACAAAAAATCAACCTTACATGAGCTAGCTGCTGAGTACGGTATTTCTGCTGAGCGTATTCGTCAGTTAGAGAAGAACGCAATGAAGAAAGTTCGCGTATTAATGGAAGCTTAATTTAATAAACTACTACGATAAGCCGCACTATATCAACGTGCGGCTTTTTTATTGCTATGAATAAACTACTTTGGCTTAGGCTTATCGGAATTAGCGGCGCAGTGTGCGTAATGCTCGGTGCATTTGCCACGCATGGCTTAGAAACACGGCTAACTGAGCGCCACATGGACATTTTCCAGACGGCGGTATTTTATCAATTTTTGCACACATTGGCGCTTTTTGGACTTGTCTGCTTGCCAGACCAGCTAGTAAATCCCAAAATTCGAGATTGGGCGGCAATAAGTTTTGCCCTTGGTATTTTCATATTTTCTGGTTCATTATATCTTCTGGTTGTCACTCAAATAGGCGCACTTGGCATGATCACTCCCATTGGCGGTAGCGCTTTCATCATTGGATGGCTACTACTCATCTTTGTCGTTAAGCGAGCTCAGTAAATGGAGATGAGGCCGGAGTATAGAAAGAAGTCTATTCGTAGCTATGTGGTGCGAGCGGGACGCATGACTGATGGCCAGCGCAAGGCATTTGAAACCAGCTGGCCTACCTATGGGCTGAAATTAGCCGACGGCGCTATTAATACAGATGAGGTGTTTGGCCGCTCAGGCCCCAAGGTATTAGAGATCGGTTTTGGTATGGGCGACTCTTTATTGCAAATGGCTGCTGCTGAACCTAATACTGACTTTATTGGTATTGAGGTGCACCCCCCTGGGGTTGGTACTATTATTAATTCTGCTCGTATAGAAGGCCTAGCCAATTTGCGCGTTTATCTTGCCGATGCAAATGATGTGCTTGAAGAATGCTTTGCGCCAGAGAGTATTGATCGATTGCAGTTGTACTTTCCCGATCCGTGGCACAAGAAAAAGCATAACAAACGACGTATTGTCCAACCCTCGTTTTTGCAACAAGTCAGAGAAAAGTTGCGGCCCAATGGAGTATTACACATGGCTACAGACTGGCAGCCTTATGCTGAACAAATGCTGGAGACTTTGAGTGAGGCTGAAGGGTTTGAAAATTGTGCCGGACCTGCACAATATTCACCTAGGCCTGCTTATCGACCGCTCACCAAATTTGAAAAGCGAGGTGAACGATTAGGTCATGGAGTTTGGGATTTGATCTTCAAAAAAACTAGCTAGTGTTGCCAGACACTGAATGAAGATAGACAATGAAATGAATAACATAGTTGATGCCGTCACTTAAATGGCTTAAATTAAATAATTACTCACTAACAGAAGAATACTTAATAAAGGAAATAAAATGAATCTAGTAAAAATTCTCCCTCTTACTGCCCTGCTGGCAATAAGTGCCTGTGATTCTGAGGCCAAAAAAGAGGTCGTGTTGGATACGCAAGAGCAAAAAATTAGTTATTTGATGGGATTAGATAGTGGTAAGAACATTCTAAGTATGGACATGGGTTTTGATCAAGATGCCTTTCTTAGTGGCCAAGACGCGGGTTTAACTGATGCGCTGCCGAGCTTATCAGAAGAGCAAATTGATGAAGCAGTCGCCGTTTTTAGAGATCAAATGATGGCGAAAGAGCAGGCAATGCAAAAAGAACAAGAGGGAATGGCCGCACTCCAGTCGGATACTAATGCGATTGAAGGAGCCGAATTTTTAGCCCTAAATGGTGCCAAAGAAGGTGTTACTACGACAGCTAGCGGCCTCCAGTATAGAGTGCTAACAGCAGGCACAGGACCGACACCAACAGCAGAGAGTACCGTTGAGGTGCACTATGCTGGGCGACTACTTGATGGCACTGAATTTGATAGTTCAATCAAGCGTGGCGTTCCAACGCAATTTGGTGTGACTCAAGTTATTGCCGGTTGGACCGAGGGATTGCAGCTGATGACCGAGGGATCTAAATGGGAATTTTATATTCCTGCAGATCTGGCATACGGGCCAGGGGGAACCGGACCGATTGGTCCCAATGCAACACTCATTTTTGAAGTTGAGTTGCTCCAGGCTAATGTGGCTGACGAGAATTAATTAGTTCGATTCTTTTGTCGTTAAAAAAGCCCCTCTTGTCGGGGCTTTTTTATGCTCATTATTTTTATTTAGATGGTATCTGTCTGTGGTTCGTTGAGTAATTTGCCGACATGGGAGCTATGAAGTACATCGATTAAAGTATCTTCCTGGTCAAAACGTTTAGCTAAGGTCTCTCCAATACTGGCAAGATCAATAACAAGTGATTCTAGGTCATCTGTAATAAGGTATTTCTCGTTAAAATCAAGGATCAACTCTGTTGATGGTTGAATTTTTTCAATAATTTTATTGCCTTTTTTAAGGCCCGATTTATCTTTAAATAAAGTGCCCTCTTGATTTAGATAGTCAAAGATTTCGAAATGTCCCGCGGAGGCATAATCTACCATCATCTCGCAGAAGAGCTTTAATTCTTCACTGTGATTACTACCTGCTTCAGAAAAGTCGGTAATCTCAGTTAACTCACAATACATGGCAAGAAGTTCACGGCGGTCCTCCAGCCATCGATCAATAATGTCACCGGCGTTATTCCAGTGAGCTTGCAACGTTTGATTCTCCGTAACCATAAGTTTATTCCCTAGCAGACTCAGTTTTATAAGAGTTTACAGCTTTTCTAGCAAAAGCATATTTTTTAAGCCATAAAGATCTGGACCATTGGCACTAAAAACAGTGAAGTCCAAATGCCATTTAAGCCCATTCCTATGGTTGAAAAGGCACCACAGCGGGGGCTTTTCTCGAAGGCCTTGAGCGTTCCTATAGCATGCGCAGTAACGCCAAGAATAAGCCCTTGCCAGCGCTCGTCTTGTAATCCAAACACCTGAAAAACTTGAGGCGCGACCAAAATTCCCACAATCCCAGTGAAAAGCACTATCGGAGTAATCAGCGTGACGAGCCCCCCTAGCTGCTGAGTAATAACCATAGCGATCGGGGTGGTGACTGATTTAGCGGCTATAGACAACATCATAATGGGTTCGGAAGTCAGCCACAAAGCCAAAGAAAGGGCAGAAACAGCAGCGAAAAAACCACCAAAAAGCACTGCAATAGTTAATATCGGTATCACTTTAGACATTTGCTTTAAATATTTAGAAAGAGGCACAGCCAGGGCCACGGTGGCAGGGCCTAGCAGCCAACTCAATAGGCCGTTGGCCTTGTAGTACTGGTCAAAATCAACGCTCATGAGAACGAGCAAGATAGCAATAAAGGGAGTACCAATAATTAGTGGATGCAGTAAAGGTTTTCCTGAACTACGCCGATAGATCGACATCCCAAGCCAAAAACCCGTAACTGAGAGAAGCATTATCCAGGAGGAGGCTGTAATCTGTTGCCATTGCATGGCAAGCAAATCAGTCATTTTTAGCCGCTCCGATAGTTCTGATCAACACCGCCATGAAAATGATCGCTAGTAGAGTACTTAAGGCGATCACAACCATTAGTAGGGGTATTTGTAAGCTGATAGCGGGGCCAAGGAAAAATACTCCTACGCAGGCAGGTATAAACAACAAAGAAAGATTTTGAATAAGCCTGTTACTGACGGGTTCAACGATTGAGGCTAAGCGGCTAGGATAAGCGAGAAATATTAGTAGGAGCAACATGCCCATTAATGACCCAGGAACGATCACGCCAGTCCACTGGACGACTAACTCTCCAAGCCATTGGAAAATGACCAAGACAGTAAGTCCTGCGATTAATTTCAGCCCTTTCGTAATAATTGATATAGCCCTATGCCGGCCAGTACGACAAAAATAAATAATACCCATCCCGGCATGCTGAGACCGAAAAGTTCCCACTGGACTTTGGCACAGTTACCATCGCCGCGTATTAGCATGGTAATGACCTCGGACGCAGGGAAGACATCAAACAGATAGTCTACAGGCGGGCCGCAGGTTGGTACTTTTTCTTCCGGCAGATTTTGCAGCCATATCTGCTTTGCTGAAAAAAAGCCGCCCGTGATAGCACCTGCAAACCCTAGAGCAGCATAGATTTTTTGACCCTTCTGTTGCGGGTTATGTAATGCCGCTATCAAAAAGATAACACCAACAAGAGCGACAAATACGCGTTGAGTAATACACAGGTAGCAGGGCTCCAGTCCAAGGTGCTCTTGGAAATAAAGCACCGCAATAAGTAGCGCACCACCACAGCCAAGGGCGATCAAAAAATTGACTGTTCTATTATTTGGATAAACCAAGTGTCACTCCGTAATTGGTTGGGTCTTGCTCTGGCTTATTATGCCATTACCGGTAATAGCCAGCGAGGAAATCATCAAAAGAGAGAGTATCGCTAGCCTCTATCTCAGTTTGTCGCCGTAAAGATTCCTCAGCCAGTTGTTTGTATTTAGCCGTTGTCTTTGCGCTTGGGGGTTTAGCTTGAAAATAGTCGCGATGCTCAGTGGCTTTGCGCATGGCCATAGCGTAATAGGTTTCGCCATTGGCCCTCATTTCTTCTAACAGCATTGCCGCTGGCGTGGCGCCGTCGTCAGTCAACTTTAGCATCATGACATTAAAGGCCTGGCCATAGGCATCGGTTTGATTGGCACTATCGAGAAGATCAGCGACCGGTCGCATTTCATCAAATAATAATTGGCCCCATTCTCTGAGGAGAATTTCAGAATCACCAACGAGCAACTTTAGCTCAGGGTCTCGACCTTGGTATACAGTTCGGTCTATATTCTGCGGAATCAGCGCGTACTCTACATTGTTAGTTTTCGGGCTGTCTTTGAGTAGACAAAATAACAAGAACGTATCAAGAAAGCACATCGTTTGCATGTCAATACCGCAGGGTAATAGCGGGTTAAGGTCGACACAGCGAACCTCAATATATTCTACTCCGCGCTCTGTGAGTGCATGCAGTGGTGTTTCTCCAGAGGCTGCAGTCCGCTTAGGCCTGATGGAGCTATAGAACTCATTTTCGATTTGTAACAGGTGAGTATTCAACTGTTTGTGATTGCCTTCACTGTCCTTAAAGCCGATGTCTTCGTAGTCAGGGTAGGGCTTCTCAAGAGCCTCTTGCAGTGTTTTTGTGTACTGCGACAAATCGTTGTAACACACAGTCAAAGAGCTCTGAGCGGCGCTTTGATAGCCCAAATCGCCCATTCGCAATGATGTAGCATAGGGCTGATGCAGGCTATGAGAATCACTACCAACAGGCGTTAATCGATGCTCTTGATTACGCACAAAGCTGCGACAAACTGCCGGTGCAGCTCCCAGTAGATAGAGTAGCAACCAAGAATAGCGCCGAAAATTACGAATCAGAGCAAAATAGCCATCAGACTTAAAATCTTGCAGTGATTGCTGATTACCGGCGGCATCTCTCAAATCTTCCCACAAAGAATCTGGCACAGAAAAATTATAATGAATTCCCGCAATGGTTTGCATAAGTCGACCATAGCGATTACCTAGACCTTGCCGATAGACTTTCTTCATGGTGCCGATATTTGAGCTGCCGTATTGACCAAGGGGTATGCTGTCATTATCGCCCAGCTGGCAAGGCATGCTACTGACCCACAGTAATTCATCCCCAATCTCTTGGTACGTGACCCGATGAATTTCTTCTAGCTCCTTTAAAACACTATCCATCGATGAAGAAGCGGCGGTGATGAACTCAAGCAGAGCTTCAGAAAAGTCGGTGGTAATAAGCGGGTGGGTTAGCGCCGAACCCAGTGTTTTTGGGTGGGGGGTTTGCGCCAAGTGGCCGCTGGACTCTACACGCAGGCTCTCTTTCTCGATGCCTCGCATAATGCCAGTTAATCGGTCCGCCCGGGCTGGATCTCTTAATAACTCGAGATTAGTGTCTAAAGACAAATGGCTATCCCCTTTTAAGCAGCGCTAGATTGATCAGTGTTTGCTGCGATCAGTTCTTTACTGATAGCGTCAACAGAGAGCAGTGGCACTCCGTTCGGCCCTAATTCGTACTCAACGACCTCAGCTCTTAAACTAGCATCCTTAGCGTTGAGTTCAACCAGTTGATTAAGCGCTATATCCCTATGGGGAGTGGTAAATATATGCTTGGCAACGGTCTCGGACGTCCACTGTAATTCCTTGTCGAGCATGTCATTATTCTGCGCCTGCAAAACGTAAGTTTTCATGCTATCTCCGTGACAGACATATGGTTTTCGGGCACAGTGTAACCTATACATATACCGAATAAAAAGGGGAAACAATGAGTAAGCAAGCCTTAGTTCCCATTGCAGATGGAACTGAAGAAATAGAGGCGGTAACGATCATTGACCTGCTGCGACGAGCGGGTGTAGAGGTCACCGTTGCCAGTGTTAGCGAACAGGGAGCATTGCAAATAACCGCGGCTAGAGGGACTTATATTGTCGCTGATTGTGCTATCGAAAACTGTGTAGGTCAATCATGGGATTTGATTGCACTCCCAGGTGGCGTGGTTGGATCAGAGACTTTGGCTGGTTGCGATACCCTTGACAAGTTACTTCGACAACAAGCGTCTGACGGGAAGTGGTTCGCTGCGATCTGTGCGGCGCCTGCGTTAGTACTGGGAACAAAAGGACTGTTGGCGGATAGAACTGCCACCTGTCATCCAAAGTTTCACCAGTCTTTATTAGCCAAAGAGGTAGATGTTGAATCTCGCGTTGCGGTAGACCGCAACTGTGTAACCAGTCAAGGTCCTGGCACGGCTATAGATTTTACTCTGGAGCTTGTCGAGCAGCTATGTGGCGTGGTGAAACGGGAGGAAGTTGCCTCGCCTCTAGTCCTTACCACATCGGCCACCGCATATTACTAAAGGCTTAATTAACTACAGTATTAGCGTCAAGGGCACGGCCCGTTATTTTTTGCTTAAGACTGGCTCCAGCCATGTAAAGGCATGGCACAAATAGTAGTGTTACAGCCGTAGCAAATAACACCCCGAAAGCGAGCGAAGCAACCATTGGAATAAGAAACTGAGCCTGCACGCTGGTCTCGAACAAAATGGGGGTCAGCCCAATAAATGTTGTAAGTGAGGTCAGAATGATGGGTCTAAAGCGATCAACACTACCTCTGACCAGAGCTGCATAAACGTCTTCACCCTCTTCGCGAAGTTGAATAATTCGATCGATCAATACTAGATTATCATTAACGACCACCCCAGATACAGCCAACACCCCCACCAGAGAGAGCAGGCTGAAGTCTAAGCCCATTAAGAGATGTCCGAAAATAGCACCCATAATGCCGAACGGGATTGCCGATAAAACCCCCAGGGGTTTTAGATAGGATTTAAATTCGATTGCCATGAGGGAATAAATTAACAAAATGGCCAGACCAAAGAGCTTAATCGCCGCACTGTCAAATTCTTCTTGATCTGCGATTTGACCATCTTTTTTAATCGAGACCTCAGGAAATAACAGCTGCATCTCCTCGGCAACATCGCCATACATGATGTCAGCTATCTCACTTACAGTTAGCTTGCCGGTGGAAGGCAGAGCACTGATAACAATGCTTCGCTCCCGGTCTTTGCGCTTGATCCTAGAATATCCGGGCACGTAACTAGCTTCTGCTACGGAGTAAAAGGGCACCTCTGCGCCACTTGCTGTTCGAATACGCATATCTGCGAGTGTATCTACCTGCGATCTAGCATCTTTTGGATAACGCACCATCACACGCACATCATCGCGGCCGCGCGGCACTCTCTGAGCTTCGGCGCCATAAAAGCCCTGGCGCACTTGCGTGGCCACTTGGGAAAGACTAACGCCAAGACTGTCCGCGTTAGGGAGCAAACTAATGTCAATATCTTCGCGCCCAGAATGTAAGTCGTCACGGATATTTCTGGTGCCGGGCAACTGCTCTAGTTGCTGCTTTAAAAAGTGTGCGGCTTCTGCGAGCTGTTCGACATTGGATGCCATTAGTGAAATAGAAAATCGAGACTGGGGAGGTCCCAGAGTTATATCCATATCAATCTTTTTTGCATCTGGCACTGGTCCCATATGATACTGCCATCGTTCAGCCACCAGTTTTGGCTCTATTTCACCGCTTACCTCAGGGCTGAGCTCGATCATTAGGCGAATGGTATCTCCCCACATGAACGATAATTGATTGGCGATCAGACGGTCAGTAACAATTACTTCTTGAATCTCGGAATCTCCAGCAAGTTCCGTTGAAGCTCGCTCTGCTCGCTTTATAATTTCTAACTTAGCTTCTTTAGAGTGACCGTCGGGCATCTCCAAGCGCATCCTAATGAAGTCTGAGGCAACATTCGGCATTTGGACCTGCCTAACATAGCCCGCCCCGACGAGCGTGAGCGATAGGACGAAGGCTAACAAGAATAACACCAGCGTTAAGCTATGCCAGCGCAATGCTTTTTCAAGTAGAGGCCGGAATACATTTTGACCTACCCGCTTCAAGCCGGAGGCACACCACAGGCGGGCCTTGTACAATGTGCCTAATTCTGCGGTTCTTTCTTTCTCAGGCTTCATTTGCGCCAGATGTGAGGGCAAAATCCACAGTGACTCGATTAATGAAAAGCTAAGTGCAATGACTGTAATAGCAGGTATAGCCCAAAGTAATTTTGCCCACAACCCAGGTAGAAAGAAAATCGGTGAGAAGAAAATCATGGTGCTTAGCACCGCTAAAAATACGGGCTTTGATACTGCCTGTGCGCCCACTTGCGCAGCAGTAAACCTGTCATATCCTTCCTCTTGATGCCGAAAGATACTCTCGCCGACGATAATCGCATCATCGACAATAATCCCTAAAATCAGCAGGAATGAAAACATTGATAGCATGTTTATCGTCAAACCGACCCCAGGTAAAATCCAGAGTGCACCCATGTAGGCAACACCGATACCTAAGGCCACCCAAAGTGCTAGCTGCGGGCTGAGGAACAGCATCAGTATAATAAAGACCAGGATCAAACCGCCTATGGCATTCTTAGTGAGCAGTGACAGCCGGCCCTCAAACAGCACTGAAAAGTCTCGCCAAGTGTCCATTTGAAGTTCGTTGGGTAGAAAGGAAGCGCCTGTTGCTACATAGTCCTTAACGGCTTTGGTGGTTGCCATCACGTCAGGATCTTCACCCACGCTGATGGCAAGAAAAATGGCGGTTTTACCATTAAATCGGGTCAGCGAATTTCGTTCTTCAAAAGTGTCTTTAACGACAGCCACATCGCCAATAGTAATCTCTGTTCCGTCATCGCGACTGGTTACGATGATCTTGTTAAAATCGTCTTCATAATAGGCCTGACCGCGCGTTTGTACCTGAATATCACCACCATCGGCGCGGATAGTCCCCGCGGGTAAATTCAGGGATGTGCGACGAATTGCGGTGACAACATCGTCAAAAGAAAGCCCATAGCGACGCATATCAATCTCAGATAGCTCTATATCAACCTGTGGCTGACGAACACCCCAGACTTCGACAGAATCAATGTCGCGCATGGCGGCAAGATCATCACGAATACGTTCGCCATATTTTTTCAGAACGCGCTCTTCAGCATCGCCAAATAGAGCAATCCTGATGACCTCGTCGCGCTCTACTAACTCAGTAACAATAGGACGTTCGGCGTCTTTAGGAAAGGTGGTGACAGCATCGACACGACTCTTTATGTCGTTGAGCATTTTTGTCATTTCATAGTTCGTGTCAACTTCGACCGTCACAGAACCTCGTCCTTTACGTGCTTCTGACGATAAACCTTTAATACCATCTAGGTTATAAATGGCCTCCTCAATACGCACCACAATTTGTTCTTCGACTTCTTTTGGTCCCGCTCCAGGATAGGGCATATTGACGGTAATGTAATTCACCGATACGGAGGGAAAAACCTCTTTCCCAATACCATAGGCACCAAAAAAACCACCGATTAAAATCAGCATCATCAACAGGTTGGCCGCAACAGGGTTGCTTACAAACCACTTAATGGACGCATTCAAAGTATTGATTCCTCAGTGCCGGCACCCTGGCTTTTAGCCAAGACCTCTTTCTTAGGCAATACTTTCATACCATTGATAGCTAGGGGGATGCGAGAAGAAACAATGCGCATACCAGCTGTGAGGCCAACCGCAGTGATGCTGTTAGCTTGGGTCTGAATGACTGAAACCGACTGATAATGAACTTCATTGTCTTGATTAAGGATGAGAATCTCATTGCCCCGATACACGGCGGTTTTTGGAATGGTTACTGCGTCCGTAATGGTTTTTCCGGCAATTTCCGCTTCAACAAAAAGCCCAATATTTAGTGGTGGCCTATTACCTGAAGCATCTGACTTAAACGGGTTCTCCACCTCTGCCACCGCATAGGTCATTCTGCTTTTCACATCAATTGAGGCGTCGGTTCGAACGATCTTACCTTGCCACTCATAAACCTGATCACCGACCCTGCTGCGTAGAGTAACACTAGGATAGTGAATGGTTTTGTTGTCTTCGAAATTCACCGGCAGCTTAACTAATGCGGCCTCTCGATCTGACAGCGGCAGGCGCACTTCTACGACATCAGTGCTATAAACCTTCGCTATTCGCGCCCCTGGATTAACGTACTGCCCAAGGTCAGCAAATGTCTGGCGAATGCGACCACGAAAGGGCGCGCTAATGCCGGTGCGAGATAGATCCAGTTTCGCCTTTTTTAGATCGGCTTGAGCCGACTCAAGTCCCGCCTTTGCTGAGTTTAATTGTGGTTGGCGCAAAAAAAGCGCGTTGGCAGTTGTATCCTTGAGGTCTCTCCATTCACGTTTCGCTTGTCGTGAGCGCCCTTGCTCCACAGCGACCAGCTCAGCCGCTTTAGCCACCTGTGCTTTTGCTCGGATCACCGAAAATTCATAATCTTCTGGCTCAATCTGCACGAGTTTCTCATCGGCTTTAAAAAACCCACCGTTAGCATACTGATCAGCGGCCGCAATAACTCTTCCTGCAACCTGAGACACCAAATCGATTTCGCGTTTTGGTGCGACTGTGCCCTGAGAGCGAATGATCACTGAAAGGGGCGAAGGCGAGATCGTCATCACTTGCACTGAAAGCGCAGGTTTAGGTGGTCTTGCTGTGCGCTGAGGTTTCGGGCTGAAATAGGCCAGCGAGGCGATTAGAAACAGCCCCGCAATTAAAGCGCTTACTGCGATCAGTTCCTTGCGACTTAATACTGACATTAATGGGTAACCTTTAAGTTGAGTATACGGTGATTTTCGATCAGCCCAGACGAAAGGCACTCATAAATTAATATCGTCAGCTAATAAACGCACCAGAACCTGCCTAGTTGACAGTGTATGAGACATTTAATAGCTAGTACATCGCAACCACACAGGCCAATGCTTTCTTGGTAAGAATTACGGCAAAAAATAGGTAATGGATTGTTTTACCCGGCGTTGGCTTTTTGGTGCTCATCCTGATCTGATAAGTCATTAAACATCTCTCTGTCTAACAGACCTTCACTATCGGCTACCACTGCGGTGACCATGCCATCTCCTGACACATTGACGATAGTTCGCATCATATCCAATAGGCGATCGACTCCAATAATCAAACCAATGCCCTCAACAGGTAAGCCAACTTGCTGCAATACCATTGCTAAGGTAATTAACCCTACACCTGGCACACCGGCAGTGCCTATGGATGCTAATGTGGCGGTTGCAACAACGGCTAAGTATTCGCTCATAGTCAGGTCAAGGCCATAGGCCTGAGCAATAAAGACGGTCGCAATGCCTTGCATAATTGCGGTGCCATCCATATTGACTGTTGCCCCTAAAGGAATAGTAAAAGATGCAATTGAATTGTGTGCGCCAACTCTTGTTCGGGCTACATTTAGAGTGATTGGCATCGTTGCATTACTAGATGAGGTACTAAAAGCGAATAATAGTGCCGGGCGCATGTTTTTAAATAGGGTTAGTGGATTTAAGCGGGTAAGTAGCGCAAATATACTGGTATACACAACGCTGGCATGGAGAAATAGAACGAACACTATCGTGCCAAAGTACAGTGCCAGATTAATAATGGCCGAGAACCCTTGGCTGGTAAATAATTTCGCCAACAGGCAAAACACCCCATAAGGCGCAAGGTTCATCAAAATAGCCACCATTCTCATAATGACATCACTAATCATCTGACAGCCGCGCAAAACGGTTTTTCCAGAATCACCCGCCTGTAATATAGCGACGCCGACTAGAATGGCGAAGACTATAACTTGCAACATATTACCCTCGACCATTGCCTGAAATGGGTTAGAGGGGAAAATTCCAATAAAGACGTCTTTAAAGGATGGCGCGGGTTTGGCGATATAGTTAGCCGCTTCAGCGGTATTGATTCCTACGCCAGGGTCGACGATGTTAGCGATGGTCAGGGCAAGACTCACTGCAATTGCTGTCGTCACTAAGTAAAGGCCGATGGTTTTGAGGGCTACCTGACCCATCTTGACGTCCTCGCCCATCGAGGCAGAACCGCACACCAAAGAGAAAAATACCAGAGGTACTACTAACAACTTTAAAGAAATGACGAAAACCTTACCTATCACATCAAAAATATTGTCTACAAACCAAGCGATAAGAGGTGTTTGCTCAGGATCAGCGCCACCTAGTGCATTTAGTACTAAACCTAGAATTATGCCAAGTACCATTCCCGATAGAATTTTTGATGAAAGTTGCATGCGCGCTTAGAGCTCCGTGTTAGCGATTAGAGGTGCAGTTTGAACCGGCTCGATGACCAGAATACAAACCTTGAAAAAAATTCAGGGACCCGCATAAATATTACCCCGACCACGACTATATTCATGATGGCTACAGTAATGAAAAAATCCATAATACTCCAGCCCAAAAAGCTTAGAAAAAACATTCCCAACAGGCTGCCACCGACCATAAATGCGGCATTAATAATAGCATTTACTGAGAGAATGCGTGCCCGCTTGTTACTGGCAGTTCGCTGCTGAACCATCGAGTTTAGAGGTACGATAAAGAAGCCACCAAACATGCCAATCATTACTAAGTCGATGAGTATATGGGTTCCGCCGCTGAGGCTGAAGAACTGACCCGGCATTACTTCACTGAACGACGCATTTGCTTGCTGATAGGCCATGGAGGTAAAACTTAGATCAAAGGCAAAAATACTTAGACCGAGGGCTCCCAACGGAACAATGCCTGGTTCGACAGCGCCTCTAGACAAGCGGTTACACAGTAAGGAGCCAATAGCGACGCCAACAATGAATGCGCCGAGTAAAATGGAGATTAGGCGGGGGTGGCCATTCAATATGGTTACTGTGTAGTTGGGCACCTGGGTCAGAAAGCAACCGCCATAGAGCCAAAACCAAGAGATCGCCAGAATGCAGTAAAACACCGTGCGGTTCTCGCGCGCCATGCGGAAATTGCCCGATGTTTCGGTAAATGGATTTAGGCGTAGCTTTTGCCCTGGATTTTCTGAAGGGGCCTCTGGAATCTCTCTGCTACTTACCCATCCAATCAGGGAGACAAGAACAATGAGTCCACTTAACATCGCAATGCCGTTCTCCAGCGTTACCATCCATCCGCCAATCAATGTACCAAGTAAAATAGATCCAAAGGTACCCATGCTTATCTGTGCATTACCTGCCAATAACTCATCGTTGTTTAAATGCTGAGGGATAAGAGAATATTTTGCAGGGCCAAAAAATGCTGATTGGGTACCCAGCAAAAATAAGATGACCAGCATGAAATTAAAATTCTCAGTCATCAGAGCGTAGGTGCCGGCCAACATAATAAAAATCTCAGCAAGCTTAACTCTGCGCATCAACATTGCTTTGTCATAGGTATCTGCCAATTGGCCAGCCGTCGTAGAGAACAGAAAAAAGGGCAGGATAAATAAGCCAACGGCCAAGTTGGTTGTGAAGTTAGTGCTGCTATCTGACCCCGCTGCCGCGGTGCTAACCACAATCACCAAGAGAGCATTTTTGAATAGGTTGTCATTGAACGCGCCGAGAAATTGAGTAATAAAAAAAGGTAGGAACCTTCTTTGAGTAAACAGGTGAAACTGACTCTTGAGTTGATTAGTTTGTTCCATTGAAGCCTCGTTATTTAGCGTAATGACTCGCGCCTAAAAAGTGTAAAGAAACATAAGGCTGATCACCGATAACCCAACTATCGTGAGGCTGTCTCGGAATGTAAAACAAATCACCTTCATGCATTTCTACAACAGGGCCATCAGCAAAAGCGGCTGTAGCACATCCAGATATTACCATTCCGACATGCTCGACATCACAAAAATCTTTACCCAAGGGTTGGCCCACATCTGAGGACCACTTCCAGCCCGGCATATAAGTCGCACGGCCTATGGTCATACCGCCAAGGGTCACCGTTTCAAATTTGCCTTTATCAAAGGTAGTCACTTCATCTGGATTATCAAATTGTTTGAGAACCATATCCATTTTAGTACTCCTAACGCCACATCACCCATTTTTATGTGCTTAAGTTGAGGCTGAGAATAGAGGTTTTTCGACTGCCTGCCTGCCTGCGTTGGGGGTCAGTAAAACAATCAAGTTCAGTGAACCCAGCCTTTCTCATCATACCAGCGGAGGCTAGGTTCTGTTCATGCCGGGATATGAGTAACTCATTTGCGCCGAGTTCTTTGGCCGTTATTGCGATCTGTTTAAGCAGAGTGCTACCAATACCTTTTCCGCTCCACTGAGAATGTACAACCACTTCAGCCACATAAATCACATCATTTTGGCCAACATGGTGATCAAAAAAATCTGGAATATCTCCGAGTTTACAATAAATGGCAAGGCCAACAATATACTCTCCATCCTTGGCTACCAGACAGTAATCAGCCCCTACAGCAAGGCGTTTGAATTGCTGATTTATGCCATCCTCGGGAAGGTAGTTCCATTGATTGGTGCCGTTTTGCACGAGAAACTTTTGTAGGTAGTCAAGTTCATTCGATAAAGCAAAATGTGTCGTTAACATGATCGAATGCTCTTTAATGTTAGGTCAGTAAGGCGGCAGTTTTAACTTGAGCATAAACCTTATCGCCCTCTTTAAGATTTAGATTATAAGCCGATTTACACGTAATTCTGGACAGCAGAGCAGTTTCATCGGCAATTAATCGCACCGTCATCTGAGATTTGCTTTCTTTAACAATCGCATCGATAGTGACAGGAATAATATTGAGAATGCTCGTGTTTTTTTGCGGCTCAAGAGTAATGCTGACATCACGGGCGAGCACCTGTAAGCGGACTTTTGAGCCCACGATTAAAGGTTCAGCCGCTACTGAAAGTTGACCGCCTAGAAATGCCACAGAGGCTAAGCCAAATTCTTCATCGTAGTGCGACACGGAGGCTTTAATAATACTTTCAGCACGAGATTGATGAGCCATCGGTAGATCCAGAGCGGTGAATATTTCACTCATCTTGCCGGAGGCTTTTATCTCGCCATTATCAAGCAACAGCATGTGATCGGCTAAGCGAGCAACCTCGTTGCGTGAATGGCTCACATACAGAACTGGGATGTCTAGCTGCTGATAAACGGATTCAAGGTAGGGCAATATGTCGGCTTTTTGATCGTCCCCTAAGGCTGCCAAAGGCTCATCCAGTAACAACATTGACGGGTTTGCGGCTAACGCGCGCGCGATGGCAACTCGCTGTTGTTCACCACCCGATAACTGCCATGGCATACGCTTTAGCAGGTGCTCTATACCAAGCAAGTCTATGGCTTGTTGCAGGACGGCTGCAGAAGATTCATCTTTTGCACGCGCCACGCCATAGTTGATATTACCTTGCACAGTGAGATGGCTGAATAGGCTGGGTTCTTGGAAGACATAGCCGATTTTACGTTGGTGTGTTGGCAAAAATACTCCATTCCCTTGCCATAGAGCATCACCTACTTTGAGGTAGCCATTATCGGCGTGCTCCAACCCTGCGATAGCTCTTAAAAGTGTTGTTTTTCCGCTGCCAGAGGGGCCGAATATGGCTGTTACGCCGGTTTCAGGAATAACAGTGTCGATGTTGAGAGCAAACTCACCACGTTGAATATTAAACCGCACGGCTATCGTCATGGTTGGGCCACCGTGTAGCGACGGTTAGTACCATAAACAATAATCAACAACAGAAATGAGAACAGTAAAAGACTGCCGGCCAACCAATGTGCTTGACCATACTCCAGGGCCTCAACATGATCATAAATAGCAATTGAAGCGACTTGCGTACTCCCAGGAATATTGCCGCCAATCATCAACACTACCCCGAATTCACCTAGGGTATGAGCGAAGCCCAACACACTCGCAGTAATAAATCCCGGCTTAGCCATGGGCACGGCAATGGTAAAGAATCGATCTAGTGGCGATGCGCGAAGTGTTGCCGCTACCTCTAAGGGTCTTTGGCCAACAGCAGTAAAGGCATTTTGCAGTGGCTGCACAACAAAAGGCATGGAATAAAACACCGAGCCAATCACAAGTCCGGTAAAGGTAAAGGCCAAGGGCGCCCCACCTAACATATCCACAAGGCCACCGATCGGACCATTGGGGCCAAGTGAAATTAGCAAATAAAAGCCTAGCACCGTCGGGGGTAAAATAAGTGGGAGGGCAATAATGGCCTCAATAATGTACTTAAATCGCCATTGGCTGCGTGACAGCCACCAGGCCAGAGGTGTACCAATAACCAATAACACGAGCGTACTCACCGACGCCAACTTAAGGGTCACGAAAAGCGCGGTTAAATCCTGTTCACTGAGGATCATGGTAAGTCATATCCGTAATTTTGAATAATCTGTCGAGCTAGGGAGCCTTCTAAAAACCTCAAAAAGTCCTTCGAAGCTTGTTTGTCGTTTAATAATACTGCTTGCTGATCAATCGGGCTATAAAGAGATTGGGGCGGTATCCAAAATGATCCTTGCACAGATCGCTTGGGGTTGACTGCTTGCGAATAGGCGACAAAACCCAACTCAGCATTACCGCTGTGCACGAATTGAAACGTTTGGGCGATGTTCTCCCCACGCACTAATTTAGTTTGTAGCTTTGGCCAGATATCCAGCTTCACCATAACTTGCTTTGCCCCCAAGCCATAAGGGGATAATTTAGGGTTAGCCAGAGCCAAGTGGCGAATGTCTTGGCTATTCAATAGGGTCTCTTTAAGATCATTGACATCAGGCTTTGAAGTCCACAGGACCAGTTTTCCTCTTGCATAGGTAGTGCGACTGCCTATAAGAGCGATATCTTGCTCTTCTAAAAGCGCGGGTCGTGCTGCGTCTGCAGCGAGGAATACATCGAAAGGCGCACCATTTTTGATTTGCGCATAGTGCTTACCCGTAGAGCCAAACGAAAGTACGACATGATGAGCCGTTGTCTTTTCAAACTCCACCGTGAGGGCTTTCATTGCAGTGGCAAAATTGCTGGCCACGGCCACTCTAATTTCATCAGAAAGTGCGGTTGTGCCAGCGCTCCACAGAGTCAATATAAGCGATAAATTAATGGCTAGTTGTTTGATGGCAACGGCATCCGAATAATGAGTGTGTATCTCTCTATGCTACTGCTTGGAATCTGGGGCCGCAAGCGATGTGTTTCGACCGCGGCGAGATAAGGCTTAACCAAACAGCCAACTATGCATTAAGCGCCCAGGCGTCAGTGTGAAACTACCTGCCACCAGAAGAGCGCCCACATATAAACCAATCATTTTGCGCCTATGTACCCGATATTGCCGGTGCGTATAGCCCTACACGCTGTGGGCACTGTATATAAAACAAATAGGCTTAGCAGATGTATAAAACCAAAATGATTTAGAAATAGAGGGCCGATAACGGCTTCCATAAAAAGTGTAACGATGGCGGTAAATAGCAATAGCACCATATAAATTTTAGCCAGCAGCCTGTGGACGGGTGTTCCTTTACGATTCAGTAGCAGGTAAGTACCGATGACGAAGGCTGGTGCTAAAGAGCCAAGATGAAGATAGGTTAATTGCATATAGGTCATCACAAGCCCTTTTAAGTAAGTCTACTATTGGGCTGCTTTGTAGCCACCTGATGCTCTGCTTCCCCAGGGAGAGGGTGGCTCAAACGTTGATATATACAGCCCCTCTACTTTTTCTCTAGCCCAGGGCGTTCTACGCAAGAATTTTAAGGACGACTTAACTGACGGGTTGCTCTTGAAGCAGTTAATGCTGATGCGCTGCGCAAGGCCATTCCAACCATAATGATCAACGAGGTTAGTTACCACCATTTCTAAGGTGATGCCGTGCAATGGGTTGTTGGGCTGTTTTTCAGTCATTCGGCACTATAGCATCACTCGTCGAAAGTGACTTTAAATAGGTTTCATAATGTTTTAACACCGAAGAGGGCGCCTCTACTTGGGGGTAGTGGCCAATCAATGGTAGTTCAGCCAGATAATCTAATCGGCAATTCAATTCTTTATAGCGTGCCACCATATGGTCACCCGATACTGGGTCTACAGAGCCATTAATTAAGCCTAGTGGAATAGTGGATTTTTGTAGTGCAGATACCCAGCGCTCTCGATGTTCAATCCGGTCACGCATGTAGGTAATCAGATTGTGGAAAATGTGCTTTCCGTCCCTGAAATTAATTAGCCACCAAAAATTTTCTAGGTCTTGTTCTGAAGGCTTACTTTGTGGGCCAAAAACCGAACTAAAATTTTTGCTGAATTTTGAGTAACCGGTTAATCGATTTAAAAATTTACCTAATGGGCTCAATAGTAATTTTTGCGTTAGCAGCGCTCGGTGCGTTTCGGGGAATAAACCGCCATTAAGAAGGCAACAAGAAAGCCATGTTCCTGCTCCAGCGCCGGCCAACTGACGCGCCAGCAGTTCTTGCGCTACGGTATCGCCATAGTCGTGCGCCAACACATGAAAGCTATTAAGCCCTTTTGTTTTAACTAAGGCTTCAACAATGTCAGCTTGACCATGAATACTATAACGATGGCTGTTGGGCTTGTCCGAGAAGCCAAAGCCCAGCATGTCTAAAGCGATTAATCGATAGTTCTGTGAGAGTGAATGCCAAATGGGAGCCCAATCCCAACTTGACGTAGGAAATCCGTGTAGCAATACAATAGTCGGTAAATGGGTAGCCCCCTCATCGATAACAAAGATCGAGTGGCCAAGTAAAATTTCTAGCTCACCCCGCGACTGCCATTGTTTTGGAGAGATGTAGTCAGGGTTGTCATTTGAGTCCATTAGGCGTTCCAAGCGTTAGTTATCAGTACTCTAAAGTCACTATAGTAAGGGCTAGAAGCTTGACCTTAATTTCTGCTAAGTGCAATACTGAGCGGATTCAAACCTTAAGAGAATCATACCGAATGCCTGCGGAAATTCAGAATATTGATACCCTCATTAAAAATGCAAAAGTATTTAACAATGGTGAAACACCTGTGGTTGAGGATGTCGCGGTCAGTGACGGGCGTATCGTCGCACGCGGCACAGACTTAAATGAAGAGAATGCCCGCAGAGTTATCGATGCAAAAGGTATGTGGTTGATGCCGGGCTTATTCGACATACATACTCACTACGATTTAGAGTTAGAAGTTGCATCAGGATTACCTGAATCAACGCGCCACGGTACCACATCAGTGGTGATCGCCAATTGCAGTTTGGGGCTAGCGTTTGGTACTCAGCGCGACGGCACTAATGACCCTATAGTGAGTTGTTATGCGAGAGTTGAAAATATCCCCAAGTCGGTACTCAAAAATTGTGCCGACAATATCACTTGGGATAATCCAAAAGCTTATTTGGAACATTTGGATGAATTGAATCTGGGGCCTAATGTGGCGGTGCTGTTCCCTCATTCAATGTTGCGTATCGACGCGATGGGGTTTGATAACAGCGTGACTCGAGATCCCACCAGTCATGAAATTAACAGTATGAAAGAGACACTTTCAGACGCCCTTAAGTGTGGCTATGCTGGGTTCTCAACCGATGCACTGCCTTTCCATTATTTGGCGGCTCAACCTCACTGCGAGAAGACTATTCCGACTCAGTTCGCAAAGTATGGCGAACTTAAACAGCTTGCTCAGGTAGTCAGAGAGCAGGGGTCTACTTGGCAGGCGACCCCACCAAAAGACAGTGTTATAGGCACTTTAAGGACTTTTTTACTGACCAGTGGCAGGCTTCATGGGAAACCGCTGCGAACCACTGTTGTGGCAGCCTTAGATATTGCCAATAACTGGAAGCTGTCTAAGATGGTAAAGACATTATCAAATTTACTTAACTCTTCCTTGGTGCAGGGCGATTTTCATATGCAAGCTTTGGGTGCACCTTTTAAGGTTTGGTCTGATGGGGCGATTACCCCGATTGCGGAAGAAATTCCAGAACTGCGTCGGCTGAATGAGACGGATATTGAGGATCGTGAAGGGCGACGTAAAATCATGCACGAGACTGACTATATTAAGTCATTCAAAGACATGTGGATGAGGGGTAAGCAAGGCTGGAATCTTGATCGACTAAAACGCAAACTAAATATCGAGGATTTTGCTTTCAATCGAACACTAGCTGATATGACAGTGGATAGATGCCCGCAAAAAAATTGGGAGGGAATGGATTTTCAGGCGGTTTTAGATCGTGTTGTGGCTATTAAGCAAGATCAGTGCAAAGAGCCGGTCAGTAAAGCAGAGCAGAAATTAGTGAAATCAGATTTTTTCTGGATTGCCGATGAAGGCGACTTCATGCTGCAAATGCTGAGAACCTTTGATACTGATTTAACCTGGAGTACGGTGACGGCAAATCGGGATTTAAAGGTAGTTCGAGAGTTGTTGATGAACCCCAAGTTGCTGCCAGGATTTAACGACAGCGGTGCTCACTTAACCAATATGGCGTTTTATGATGTTAATCTGAGAAGCTTGAAGCTAGCGGCTGAGGGTGGCGATGGCGATGTTAGTTACATGGTTAAGCGGCTGACTAAAGATGCGGCAGATGTATTTGGTGTTGCCGGTGGGACTATTCATGAAGGTGATATTGCTGACCTTATATTGATAGATCCAGAGCAGCTGGCAAGCTATGACGGTGAGAACAATGTACAGCGAGTTCATCGTGAAGAATTTCAGCATGAGCAGTTAGTTAATCGATCAGATGGCGTGGTGCCATTAGTGATGATTGGCGGTCATATGGCGTGGGAGGGCAATGATTTTGCACCTGACTTGGGGCAAAAGCCTATGGGTCGTTTATTGCGAGCTGTTAATTAAATTAAAACTCTCGCTCTGCTTAACAGTTTGATGTTAACTTTTCAGAGGAAGGCAGTGGGCTGGTTTTTGCGAGCCGCCTGCTCCTAAATTACTAAGACGCCTGCTTGCGGCGCCAAGTAATAAATATAAAACCCATAATCAATTGCCACCCGCCATACAGCAGCAACGATAGAAGCACCATGTCGGCAAGTGGATTTGTCTGCCCGGCAATAAGTGGGAACAAAGAAATCTTTATCAAAAGGCCTAAATTAATATTTCTAACGACCACCTCCATTTCAATCGCAGTGTTTTCTGCCTTACTAAGGCCAAAGGTTTTGGTGATAAATATACCCGCAATGGTGAGGCTGAGTATAAACAGACATAGCCCTGCGAGGTCCATAGCGGACGCTGTGGCAAAATTAATACGCCCAGCACCTAGAGATCCAAGAACGATAATGGCAATACCTAAAAGCGATCCTCTTACGCAAAATATTGAAAACTGCGGGGCATATTCTGGGTACTTTCTTAAAAAACTCATTCCTACTAATAAGGGTACTAAAAGGCAAAGACCAATCTCAATAGCAACCCGCATGGTGGGCATTGAAAAATTATCAGGCATAAAGTCGGCAATTAAAAAATCGAGTATTACGGGGGTTGTTACTAGACAGGCAAACGACGTCAACGCCGTTATGCTAATCGACAGGGGTACATTGCCTCGGGCTAAAAAGGTAAAAATATTCGACGCTGCGCCACCGGGAATAGCAGCAATAATGGCGATGCCAATGACCATGCCGGAGGGGAGATTTGTGTAACTAATAAAACCAAAGGCAATAAGCGGTACTATTATTAGCTGCATCATCAACCCTAGGCTCACCGCTTTGGGTTGTTGCACGACTTTTTGAAAATCAGCTACCTGCAGTCCAGCCCCCATACCTAACATTGCCAGCACTAACTGCACAACGGCGACCCAATATTCGTATTGCAGATAAAGCTCAACCATATTACTTATCCTTAACAGTTACCGTTGTTCAATTTTTTTGTAGGCCAGTACTTTTTCTTCGAGCGTTAAAAGACGTTTTTTTAAAGGTAAGCCGCCACCATAGCCACCCATGCTTCCATCGTTGGCAATCACTCTATGGCAAGGGATGATAATAGCTAATGCATTAGCACCGTTGGCGGTGCCGACAGCTCTTACCGCACCCACATTATCAATCGTTGTTGCTAGATCTTGGTAAGACAGAGTTTCACCGTAACCAATAGTCTGCAGGGCATCCCATACACTTTTTTGGAAAGGTGTTCCTGCGGTTATCAGAGGAAGATCAAAAGATGTCCGGGCTCCCGAAAAGTATTCGTTTAATTGGACTTTGGTAGTTTCGATGACATCACTATTTTTTTCAATGAACACGGCACCGAGCAACTTTTGAATTCGATCATCAACAGCTGAACGCAATTTGCGGTAGCGAAAGTCGCAGAGACAGAGCTTATTATCGTAGGAGCCCAAGATAAATTCAGCATAGGAATGCTGAAAGTATTGAATGCTGATTTGTGGCCTCAGTTTAGTCATCCTTGCGACCTTGAAGAGCCGTTAAAATGTTATTGGCGACTAACTGCGCCTGTGCATAGGCTATATTGTGATTGCCGTCTTCAATAGTTTCAAGTTTCAACTGCGGAACATCTGCAGCCATTTCAGCAGCACCCGAGTAGGGCACTACTTCATCTGCCGTGCCCCATATAGCTGAAACAGGTATGCCAGCCTTGCCAACTATCTTATAGCGATGGGCCAAATCATGCATTGGATAATGGCGCAGAGTTGACAGCAATGCCTCGGTATAGCCTTTAAAAGAGGCTTGTTTTTGAAACTTCTCATACATGTCTTTTGGCGCCAGACCTTCTTCTATTTCGCTTTGGATAGCAGTGCCTGCATATTGATAGCCAAACACAGTGGCGAGCCATTCTCCTATAATTGGTTTGGCAGCTAGGGCCGAAGAGTCGGGGTCATCCATATAGCCCGCCGGTGCGATCAATATAAGCTGTTGAATCTGCTCAGGGTGCGAAGCAGCATAATCAACAACATTAGCGCCACCCATTGAATAACCAACCAAGGTTAGGGGTGTTTTAAGTTCTAGTTTAGCTATCAGGCCCGCTAACTCACTTTGGTAGAGTTCCGCATTGTAAGGTCCGGCTGGACGATCAGAGAAGCCGCGCCCTAGATGATCAAAGGTAATAACCTGATAACCCTTAGCAACGAGTGACGGAGTGATCTGGTCCCAAACGAATTTTGGTGTACTAAAACCATGTACTAATATGACAGCCGACGAATTGACTGACCCTTCGCGAGTGTAAGAGAGCGTGCCATATTCAGTGTCCAGATAGAGTCCGCCAATCTCCTCACGGGCTTGTTCATTAAGCTCTTTTAAACCATTGCGCGCCGCCATATAGACCGCCAGTGACATGACCAATAGAAATAGGCCGGCATAAATAAAGAGCATCATTACTTTTTTCATTTGCTTGCCCTATTAAAACTTTCTAAGTGAAAATCAAACTAGCGGCCAAGATAGACATCAATAGGCCAATGAAAACTTCCAGTATTTGCCATGCCCGAGGTTGTTCAAATACCGGAATTAAAATGCGCGCGCCGTAACCTAGGCTGTAAAAAAATACAAAAGATGCACTGACAGCACCTAGTGTAAAGGCCTCTATGTCAGCTGAAAATTGCGTTGAAACAGAGCCTAAAAATATCACGGTATCGAGATAAACGTGCGGATTTAACCAGGTAAAGCCAAGACAAATTAAGGCAATTTTTAAGGCTGATTCGGGCGCACTATCACTCGGCACTAGACTATGTTTTTGACTATAGGCAGAGTAAAAACTCATTGCAGCATAAACAGCTAGAAAGGCCGCTCCGCCATAGCGGGCAATTTGTTCGACCCAAGGATATTGCTCAACAAGCGCGCCAAAACCCATGATGCCAAAAGTAATGAGTATGGCATCAGAAATAGCACAAAGACTACAGACCAAAAAGACATGCTGCCTTTTTAGACCTTGCTTTAAGATAAACGCATTCTGTGCGCCAATCGCCAAAATCAACGATAGTCCAAGCGCAAAGCCGGAAAGATATGCTGTCATGGATTTAGAAAGTCCTAATTACATAAATGCAGGAGTATACCTCAATAAACGGTTTGTGCTTTTGAGTGGGCAATTTTCATAAGAACAGACCACTTAGCGGTTGAGAATAAGTCGACCAATAGGCATTACACTGATATCTAACAGGTAAAAAGGACAGATAATAGCTATGTTGCTTTGATCAAAGTGGGTAGTGTCAAGAGGCTATTTTTCAATACCTAGAGTATCCCATAGGTCATCAATTCGCCGCTTAACTTCATCATCCATCGCGATAGGTTCACCCCACTCGCGGTCGGTTTCTCCGGGCATTTTATTGGTGGCATCCATCCCCATTTTAGAGCCGAGACCCGACACGGGTGAGGCAAAGTCAAGATAGTCGATGGGGGTGTTTTCAATCATGACTGTGTCCCGCACTGGATCCATGCGCGTGGTCATCGCCCAAATAACATCTTCCCAGTTGCGCACGTCGATATCATCATCGGTAACGATCACAAATTTGGTATACATAAATTGCCGTAGGAATGACCAAACTCCCATCATTACTCGCTTAGCGTGACCGGGGTATTGCTTTTTCATACTGACCACAGCCATACGATACGAGCAGCCTTCAGGTGGTAGGTAAAAGTCGACAATCTCAGGAAACTGCTTTTTCAGGATAGGCACGAACACTTCGTTTAATGCGACGCCCAAAATAGCCGGTTCATCTGGCGGGCGGCCCGTATAGGTACTGTGATAAATAGGGTTTTCACGATGAGTAATACGATCGATGGTAAATATCGGAAACGACTCTACCTCGTTGTAGTAGCCAGTGTGATCGCCAAAGGGCCCTTCATCAGCTTCATCGCCATGCAAGAAGCCTTCAAGAATGTATTCTGCACTGGCAGGCACTTGCAAATCACTGCCAAGGCACTTTACCACCTGGGTTTTTTCGCCACGCAACAGGCCTGCAAACGCGTATTCAGATAGTGTGTCTGGCACAGGCGTTACTGCACCCAATGTTGTTGCTGGATCAGCACCCAAAGCAATGGCTACAGGGTAAGGTTTCCCCGGGTTTTTCTTTTGAAAATCACGATAGTCCAGTGCACCGCCACGGTGAGCCAACCAGCGCATGATCAGTTTGTTTTTGGCGATCTTTTGCATACGATAAATGCCAAGATTTTGCCGCTCTTTTTCTGGACCACGAGTTATCGCCAAGGCCCAAGTGACGAGTGGTGCGGCATCGCCGGGCCAGCAGGTCTGAATGGGTAGTTTATCAAGGTCAACCTGATCACCTTCAAGTACAATTTGCTGGCAGGGAGCCTTTTTCACCACCTTGACCGGCATGTTAAGTACTTGCTTAAAGTCGTGGCGTTTCTCCCACAAATCTAACAAACCTTTGGGTGGTTCGGGCTCTTTTAAAAAGGCCAGTAGTTCGCCAATATCACGAAGGGCACTAACATTTTCTTGCCCCATACCTAAAGCAACTCGTTCGGGGGTGCCGAATAAGTTGCACAATACGGGGACGTTGTGGCCTTTGGGATTTTCGAACAGCAGAGCCGGACCTTTTGCGCGCAGTGTACGGTCGCTGATCTCGGTCATTTCTAAATAGGGGTCGACTTCTTGCCTGATACGCACCAGCTCTCCCCGTTGTTCGAGAAGAGCAATAAAGTCGCGAAGATCAGCGCTTTTCATAATCGATGAACTCGATATCTCTGTTAAGAGATTGTTACTTACGTTTCATGGCACCAAAGAATTCGGTATTGTTTTTGAATCCTTTAAGCTTCTCAACCATAAATTCTGCAGCACCTATATCTTCCATATCATGGAGTAGTTTGCGCAGAATCCAGACGCGTTGTAGTTCTGATTCCTCAATCAATAGCTCTTCACGGCGTGTACCAGAGCGACGTACATTTATCGCCGGGTAAACACGTTTTTCTGCGATCTTACGATCGAGAATTAATTCCATGTTGCCTGTGCCTTTGAATTCTTCGTAGATGACTTCGTCCATCTTGGAACCAGTCTCCACCAGCGCAGTAGCGATGATGGTTAAGCTGCCGCCGAATTCAATGTTGCGCGCAGCACCAAAGAAACGCTTAGGCTTTTCTAGAGCATTGGCATCAACGCCACCTGTAAGCACCTTGCCTGATGAAGGTATTACCGTGTTGTAGGCTCTTGCCAGACGTGTGATTGAGTCAAGCAGGATGACTACGTCCTTCTTGTGTTCTACTAAACGCTTAGCTTTTTCAATGACCATTTCAGCGACTTGCACGTGGCGAGTAGGTGGCTCATCAAAGGTGGAGGCGATAACTTCACCGCGAACGGTTCGCTGCATTTCAGTGACTTCTTCAGGACGCTCATCGATCAATAGTACGATGATGTAGCACTCTGGGTTGTTGCGAACAATCGACTGAGCGATATTCTGCATCATAATGGTTTTACCGGCTTTTGGCGGTGCAACAATCAAGCCTCTTTGACCCTTACCAATCGGAGCCACTAGATCAATAATACGGCCTGTTAAATCTTCGGAAGATCCGTTACCTGCTTCTAACGTTAGACGTTCATCAGGGAATAGAGGTGTTAGGTTGGTGAACAGAATTTTGTTGCGTGCATTTTCCGGAGCATCGTAATTAATCGTATCTACTTTAAGCATCGCGAAATAGCGCTCACCATCTTTTGGTGGTCTGATTTTTCCCGATATAGCATCGCCGGTGCGCAGGTTAAAGCGCCTTATCTGGCTGGGTGATACATAAATGTCATCTGCGCCAGCTAAGTAAGATGCGTCTGAGGAACGTAAAAACCCAAAACCATCAGGGAGAATTTCAAGCACCCCATCGCCATAGATATCTTCACCACCTTTAGCGTGTTTTTTAAGTAGGGCAAAGATAATGTCATTTTTCCGAGAACGAGCTAGGTTGTCGAGGCCTAAGGCTTTTGTCATTTCTAGTAGTTCGGGAATAGGTTTGTGCTTTAATTCTGAAAGGTTCATAGATAGGTTATTTTTAAGGTTGTTATGCAAATAAATTGCGGAATGTTAGCTGATAGCTAGTTTGGGAAATGGATGATTTAAAAGCCTGGTCGGCGCAAAGGGTTATGTTCAGAGACGTCAGATGCGGCTGGAATTTGTTCTTAGAGCTTGAGTATAGCGATGATCATAGAAAGCGCAAGGAAATATTTCGGGCCCAGTGAACTAGGCCCGAATGATATTTAGACTAAACCATCAACGAATTCGACTAATTGGCTTTTAGATAGAGCGCCAACTTTGGTTGCTTCTACAGTTCCGTTTTTAAATACGAGCAGAGTTGGGATCCCGCGAACATTAAATTTAGCGGCAGTCTCCGGATTACTGTCTACATCAACTTTACAGATCTTTATTTTTCCTGCGTATTCGTCTGCAACCTCGCTGAGGATTGGTGCAATCATTTTGCAGGGGCCACACCACTCAGCCCAGAAGTCAACCAAAGCAGGGGTTTCAGACTGTAAGACATCAGCTTCAAAGCTGGCATCAGTAACGTGAACAATATTTTCGCTCATTGAGTGAGTTCTCCAAATGGGTATTTTAACAGCGATATGCCGATCAGGTCATGATCATACCATCGACTTTGCTTGGGCTTCAAATGATATGCACAGTTGACTGCAATTTTGATTTAAAAGCAGAGCCCATTAACGAAAGCTAATGGGCTCTACTGGTCTAAATGTCATCAAATTGTTAGCCGAATATCATTGCTGCCCAGCTCCTTAAGCGGCCAAGGAGTTGCCTCGTCATCCTACGGGCAAACTCTATAAGCCTCTTCTTAAAGATAAGTATTGGGCTGATCATAAAAACCAAATTATTTAGTGTCTTGATGTGGTAATTAGCCCGCGGGGTTTTTAGGTTTTGCTTAACCCATAAAAAAGGGCTTGGTAACTAAGGTTAACCAAGCCCTTTTCGTTGTAGCCTTATAACCTTACGCTAAGTCAAAACGATCAGCATTCATTACCTTGTTCCAAGCGGCAATAAAGTCTTTCTCGAATTTTGCTTTTGCGTCTGCTGTGGCATAGACCTCACAGATTGCGCGAAGCTGAGAGTTAGAACCAAAGGCAAGATCAACCCTTGACGCGGTTCTTACCTTCTCACCGCTGGCGCGATCAGTACCCTGATAACTGTTGCCACCAGTGGCCTCCCAAGCAACACCCATATCTAGCAAGTGGACGAAGAAGTCATTGCTAAGTGTACCTGGGTTGTCGGTAAAGACGCCGCGATCATCTGCACTAATGCCCAGAGATCTAAGCCCGCCAACCAGCACGGTCATCTCTTTAGCGGTTAAGCCAAGGAGTTGTGCTTTATCGAGCATCATTTCTTCAGCACTAACTGAATACATTTTTTTCAGGTAGTTACGGAAGCCATCAGCATTAGGCTCGAGTACATCAAATGACTCAACATCGGTTTGCTCTTGTGAAGCATCACCTCTGCCAGGAGTAAATGGAACGCTAGCGCCAGATGCTTGCTCAATGGCAACATTACCGGCCAGGACAATGACATCGGCAATCGAGGCGCCAGACTCTGCAGAAATAGCTTCGAGTGCGACCAATACTTTAGAGAGTTGCTCTGGCTTGTTTGCAGCCCAGTCTTTTTGCGGTGCAAGACGAATACGCGCGCCGTTAGCACCACCACGCATGTCGGAACCACGATAAGTAGAGGCACTTGCCCAAGCCGTTTCAACCATTTCTTGAACACTTAAACCGCTAGCGGCAATCTTTGCCTTAACGGCATCAACATCATAATCTGCAGCACCTTGAGGCACGCGGTCTTGCCAAATGAGTTCTTCGGCAGGTACTTCTGGCCCAAGATAGCGAGCAATGGGGCCCATATCTCTGTGCAGCAACTTGAACCAAGCGCGCGCAAAGGCGTCTGCAAATTGGTCAGGGTTTTTGTGGAACCGCTCGGAAATGGCACGGTAGGCAGGATCTTCACGCATGGCCATGTCAGCGGTGGTCATGAATGTAGTTACGCGCTTAGATGCATCTTCGGCGTCTGGTGCCAGATCTTTTTCATCTGGATCAATTGGGTGCCATTGCTGCGCACCTGCAGGGCTTTTCACCAGCTTCCACTCATAACCAAGAAGAAGGTCAAAGTATCCGTTGTCCCACGTAGTGGGGTTTGCAGTCCAAGCTCCTTCAAAACCACTAGTGATAGTGTCACTGCCTTGGCCTGAGGCATGGGTACTCTTCCAGCCAAAGCCCATATCTTCAATAGGTCCGCCTTCAGGTTCAACGCCAACAAGTTCGGCATCGCCAGCACCGTGGGCCTTACCAAAGGTGTGGCCGCCAGCCACTAGGGCAACAGTTTCTTCGTCGTTCATCGCCATACGAGCGAAAGTATCTCTGACATCAAAGGCACTGAGAAGTGGATCTGGGTTGCCATCCGGTCCTTCTGGATTAACGTAGATTAGACCCATCTGCACTGCGGCTAATGGATTTTCGAGCTCGCGCTCGCCGGTGTAACGTTTGTTATCTAACCACTCTTCTTCCGCGCCCCAATAAATGTCTTCTTCTGGGGCCCAGATGTCAGGACGTCCGCCACCAAAACCAAAGGTTTTGCCGCCCATAGATTCGATGGCGACATTACCCGCAAGAATAAGCAGATCTGCCCAGCTTATTTTGTTGCCATGCTTTTGCTTAACAGGCCAAAGAAGTCGTCTGGCTTTGTCGAGATTACCGTTATCAGGCCAGCTATTGAGTGGAGCAAAACGTTGTGCACCAGTGCCGCCGCCCCCGCGCCCATCACCCGTTCTGTAGGTTCCGGCAGCGTGCCAGGTCATACGGATGAAGAATGGCCCATAGTGGCCATAGTCTGCTGGCCACCAGTCTTGAGAGTCTGTCATTAGGTCATGCAGATCTTGTTTCAGCGCCGCATAGTCAAGTTTTTTGAACTCTTCGCTGTAATCAAAATCTTCATCCATAGGATTAGACTTTTGATCGTGCTGGTGAAGAATACTTAAATTTAACTGATTGGGCCACCAGTCACGATTACTGGTTCCGCTTGAATTATTGCTTGTTAAGCCACCGTGCATAACGGGGCACTTACCTTGGGTATCGTTGCTCATCTTTATTACCTCTTGTGCTCGCTCTTTCGCAAAAAAAAGCGATGTTAACCATTAGTGACCTAGGGTTTTATTTGGGTGTTAATTAACACCATAACGAGGTCCTTTAATATTACAAGTGCTTTTTAAGTGGCTGGCTTGTGTATGACCACAAAAACCCTCCCACCATACAAACATTTCATGTATTGATAAATATATTAATAAGAACCATGATGTTCGATTAAAATGAACATTAATTAATTGGGTAAATAGATAATGGTTTCACTTAAGCAGTTGAATTACGCGTTGGCAGTGTCGAAAACGCTGCATTTTAAGCGCGCAGCAGACGCCTGTTTTATATCTCCTTCAACGCTCAGTAATGCTCTTACTGAGATGGAAAAGCAATTAGGCATTCAGATATTTGAGCGGGACAATAAAAAAGTGCTAATTACTGAATTGGGTAAGCAGGTACTGGAGAAAGCGCAAACCATTATGCTGCAAGTTGATGATATTGAGCACTTGGCAGAAACACAGCAAGCGCCGCTAAGTCGGCCGATGTCTATCGGTATTATTCCGACAATCGCGCCCTACCTCTTGCCTATTATTTTACCCGCCATTAACCGGCAATACCCTGCGTTACAGTTGACCATTATTGAAGGGCAGTCTGAGGTGTTGGTGGGGCAAGTCAAACGCGGTGAAATAGATACCGCTATATTGGCCTTACCGTATGATCTTGAAGGGTTACTGACGTTCACTTTTTGGCAGGAGGACTTTTATTGGATTAGCCACAAAGATCATCATCTTGCCGGGAGAGATCATATCTCTGCCGGCGAATTAGACCAAGCAGAGCTGATGTTGTTGCAAGATGGCCATTGCTTAAAGGACCAGATTCTGGACACTTGCATGATATCTAGCAGCTCTTATCACAGTGTGAGTGCTGCAAGTCTAGAGACATTGATTCAGTTAGTTGTGGGAAAGATGGGCTCTACGTTGGTACCGCAGATGGCGTTAGCTACCTTAATGGGGGCTAACGAGTCTCTTTGTAATGTGCACCTTAGTGAACCTGGACCTCACCGTGAGCTGGCGATGATCATGCGACCCACCTATGCGGGTGTGCACAACATAGAATTGCTCAAGGCGTTATTTAATAGTCAACTATCGATGCGATTTAGCTAGTGCCAGTATTCAGGCTTAGAGGCCAAAAACAATCTTTTCACTTTTTAGTAAACGCTCCATACCTAAGACTAGCGCGACTGAGATAATCAGCGTTGATAGACAAGAAACGGTCAGTTGCAGCAGGGGAATTTCTTTACCTTTCATTAAATCGATTAGAGCCTGCAGCTGCCCAGTCACTGGTGCCCAGCGCAATTCATCAGTTGCTAAGTCAAAGGTGACGGCGTAGGACAGGGCCATAGGGATGAATAACACAAAGGAGATGTACGTCTGGGCTTCTTTAAAACTCTTAGCCATAAAGGATACAAACAACTGCATACTTGCCGCGAAAATTGCGATAAACACTCCGGCTATGAGTGTGGCGATCATAAAGTTCAGGCTAATATCTACACTAAACCCAAGTTCTTGCCATGGCACCAGGGGATAGATGATTTTTGACATTATTAGCACCAATACCAGCCCTAACATGCCGAAAAAACTGACCGCACAGACTTTGGAGGCAATCAGTTCTCGCAGACTGATGGGATGACTTAGCAGAAGCGCTAGCGAGTTACGCTCTCGCTCTCCTGCGCTGGTATCAATAGCAAGATTCATCCCTGAGACAAAGATCGACAACAGCATAAATAAGATAATCATAGCCATAAGCTGGCCGCCTTTAGATTCTGAGGTGGCTTGATCTTGCATTTTTATATTCAAGGAGTTCATTATTTTAGGATTAATTCCTCGAGCAATAAGCCTTAAACTAGCCATCTCTGAGCTATAACTTCGCAGCGTTTTTTGTGTCTCGCGAATGGCGCTTTGCAAGTTTTCCTCTGATCCGTCAGCAATCAAGAGAACCTCTGCGGGTTCACCGCGATGCATTTGTTCGGCGTAGGTAGCACCGATGATTATTTGAATGGCTTTGACTTCGGACTTGTCATCGCTATGCCGAATACCTTGGTTATCTAAAAAAGCAATAAGATCTGGTGCGGCGGCGGCGTTGTTAATCGTAATATTTAAATCTTCAGGACTTGTTACTTTGTCGATGATAAGCATCATCATACCCGCCACAAGTATGGGTACGAAAAAAGCGTAGTAAAGACCGGCCATGACTGAACGTTTGTCTCTTGCGGCGTCCACTAGTTCTTTACGGAGTAAACTAAAAAACCGGTTATTCATGCCGCAATCCCCTCGTCAGTGCCAATCAGAGCAATGAAGGCTTCTTCCAGAGACGTTTGGTTAGTCTGGTCACAGAGCTCCTGTGGACTGCCAATGGCAACAGCCTTTCCGTCCGCCATTACCACCACACGATCACAAAGTGAGGCTACTTCTTGCATCACATGGCTGGAAAATAGGATGCAATGTCCCTCGGCCTTCAGTTTGCGAAGCATGTCTCTAAGCACTCTGGTACTCATTACATCTAGACCCCGAGTAGGTTCATCAAGGACGATATTTTTTGGTTTGTGAACAATAGCCTGTGCGAGCGCTGTTTTCATACGCTGGCCTTGAGAGAAGCCTTTGCAGCGTCGATCGGCAATATCTGCGAGTTGTAAGTCATCAATAACTCTGTTCGTGGCGTCTAGTGCTCCACTTCTAGATAAACCGCTTAGCTCGGCAAAGTAACGGATATATTCCCGTGGCGTTAACCGTTCATAAATACCAAAGGGATCGGGAAACAGCCCTAACTGTTGCTTTGCCTCAACAGGCTGTATGGCAACGTCAATGCCGTTGATTGTGGCGATCCCTTGATCTGCTTGTAAAAGCCCGAAAACAGTTCTTAGGCAGGTTGTTTTTCCTGCGCCGTTGGGGCCTAAAAGACCGGTTATCTGGCCATCTTCGGCATGGAAACTTAAGCCATCAAGCGCTTGAACGTCACCGATTTTTTTTGATAAATTAGAGACCGAGATCATAGCGCTTCCTCAGAAGTTGTCTTTTGTTCAGTGGATGGTATGACTATATCGATGCCATTGGCATTGAGATAAAAACTCCTCGCTCGGCCTTTTTTAAGACAGTCGCCATCCAATTCTGCGATAGACCCTTCTTCAACGAGTTGAGCAACTATGCGATTAGCACAAGATTGCATGGCCACGCCATGCGCTGCATGGGGGGCAACAAGATGTGTAGAGTTTTTCATGTCGACCATGGCAAGCTCAGCCCATTCAGGGGGCGTTGCAGGATCCAATTCGCCTGACAGCAGTAGGGTGGGTATGTCGCTAACGATAGCGGCAGAAAAGGACTTGGCAACTTTATCACTGGGCCAGATCGAGCATACCTTGGACAGCTCGGAAAACGTCGTACTACCGATATGTGACTGCTCAAGACCCTCACTCAAGCCAGCAGGAACTCGGTGAATATCTTCACTGCAGACTACCGAAGCATGCATGCCCATAGCCATATCCATGCCCTCCATGGACAGCGAGTAGAGTCCTAAAATAGCCTGATAATTTCCCCTACTTGCCTGGTCTATTGCATGAGGCAGTAGCGCTCTTGTGGTGGGTGAATACAGCGCAAGGCGAATAACGCCAAGGAACTTATTATGAGTAAGTAAAAACTCTGTCGGCTGAGCTGTCAAAGGATGAAATATTTGTGTTTTGATAGGCGCGACTAGGAGATCAGATTCAATAGCAACTAGGGCCTCTCTGAGAGATGGAAATTGATTTTGGCATCGAGCCTGGTTCTCACAATCACTGATCAAAAGATTGAAGGCACGGTCAACAGCCAATCCAATAGCTAAAACAGATTGCTGCATGGGAACAACGCCATCTAAGGTGACAGTGGCTAATGCTCCTGCATGTTCACGCATATACAGCTGGGCCATACGGGTGCCATAGGAAATGCCATAGACATGCAATCTGTCATAGCCAAGAGATTTTCTCACTGCCTCAAAATCATTAAGGGCATTGGTGCTAGTGTATTGAGTGACATCGCTATCAATTGACGCAAGACATTTCTTGGTTTCTGCGACGGTATCAAAATCATCTCCATTGATGAGCAGTGGTGAGATATCTTTATCTTCGGGACAGTGCAAAATATTGGAGCGGCCCGTTCCGCGCTGATCGATTAGTAAAATATCTCTGGTCTCTCGAACCTGCCCAAATGTGTTATCAAACAGTGGGGCGTTATCGATTGCCGACTGGCCTGGACCACCCGCAATGGCGAGGAAAGCCTGATTCGGATAAATATTTTTAACCGCCGGAATTACCGCGTAATGAATGTTAATTTTGCGACCGTTGGGGTTATCTGGATTTTCTGCGACTTTGACATAGCCACAGCGCAGGCGGTCTGAAAGACCGTCTACATAGCAGTGATCGTTCTCTTCATGAGCCGGTTGAGCAAGAGCCGCTGTTGCCAAAAAAATGGGGACAATCAGAGTCACTATTTTACCTAAAATGGCGGGCCTTTGATTAATGGGCAAGACAAAACTCCTGTTTACTGGCGGGAAAATTTTAAACAACTATAAATAAATAAACAAATCAAAACCACTTCAGAACGCCTGCAATACCGTATTTAAAAATTGGTAACCCAAGGAGGTCGTGCGATAGTTATTAGAATTTGGCTCTAGTAACCCAAGAGATTCTAAGTGGCTAGTCACTTTCTGAATAGACTTGGGGTCTATTCCGGTTCTAGCCTTGAAATAATCGATAGGTACACCTTGTTTTAAGCGCAGACCGTTCATCATGAACTCTAATGTCATTTCATCAGGTTTAATGGCGTTACTTTGGCTGATAGCAGATCCAATACGATCTAAATAATGATCGGGCTGCCGGGTTTTCGCGGTTCGAAGCACTTGTTGTTGTTCGGGAAGAGTAATCTTTCCGTGAGCACCTGCACCGATACCCAAATAGTCGCCAAACTGCCAATAGTTCATATTGTGTGCTGCTTTTTGACCATTTAGGGCAAAGGCGGAGACCTCATATTGCTCAAACTGATTTTCTTGTAGCATGACCATGCCAGCTTGTTGGATATCGGCTAGACGATCATCAATGGGCAACAGTGGTGGTTTTGAGAAAAACTCGGTATTTGGCTCTATAGTGAGTTGATACCAAGATATATGCATGGCACCGGCATCAATAGCCTGTGTGAGATCAGCCTCAGCCTGACTAATGGTCTGATTGGGCAAACCATGCATAAGGTCGATATTGAAGTTATCAAAACCCACCGATCTGGCTGTGGCAATTGCCCTTAGGGCCTGACCAGCATCATGAATTCGACCAAGGCGGTTAAGGTGTGAATCGTCAAAACTTTGCACTCCGATCGATAGTCGGTTAATTCCGGCACTGCGGAAATCAGCAAATTTGTTTTGCTCAAACGTTCCGGGGTTAGCTTCTAGGGTTATCTCAATATCTGACTCAAATCCTATCAAGCCTTCTGCGGCAGCTAGGATGGCCTCGATTGCTGGCCCAGAAAAAAGACTGGGGGTGCCACCACCGATAAAAATTGAATGTAATTTTCTGCCCTGTACCCAATGCAAATCAGCTTTGAGATCTTCGATTAGGGCGGCAATATAAGCCTGCTCGGGAATGTTGTCCTTGGCTACATGGGAGTTAAAATCGCAGTAAGGACATTTTTTAACACACCAAGGGATGTGAATGTAGAGCGAGAGTGGCGGTAAATGAATCACAAGCTCATTTGCTGTAAAAATTGAGCAATGGCTTTGCCTCGATGGCTAAGGCTATGCTTGGTTGATTTGTCTAGTTCGGCAGCATGGCAAGCCATTTCTGGAACATAGAATATTGGATCATAACCGAATCCGTGAGTGCCTCGATGTTCGAAAGTGATACTGCCCTCCCATGTTCCTTGGCAGATAATGGGAGTAGGATCTTCTGCGTGGCGCAGATAGACAATAACTGCTTGATAGCGAGCGCCGCGCTGGTCGATGGGAATATCCGTTAATGCTGTTAATAGCTTTTCGCGATTGGTCGCGTCAGTGGCGGCATCACCAGAGTAGCGCGCGGAGTATATGCCTGGCGCCCCTAGGAGATAATCAACTTCTAGGCCGGAGTCATCGGCAATAGCGGGAAGGCCTGACAGCGCCGAGGCATTTCTAGCCTTTAGAATGGCATTTTCGACAAATGTTAGACCGGTCTCTTCGATATCTGGAATATTTAAATCGCCTTGGGGGGTGATGCTAATTCCTAGGCCGCCTAATAGCTCTTGTAGCTCTTTAATTTTGCCAGGGTTACCGCTAGCTAGTACGATATTTTTTGGATTACTCACTTTAAATGTCCGCATTGTTGGTGATTAGTCATGGTACATTTTTTTTTGAAATTTGAAATCATAGGCATAGCTTGGCTTGCCATTGTTAGGTTTAACCGTAATCTTAAAGGTTAGATAATCTTCATTCTCAAATTCAAAGGGTGCGAGGTAATAGAGCGCTTGCTCCTCTTTAATAGCAACAAATTCTAATGACTGACTTTGTTGCAAGATATTGAACACCCGGCCAGAAACCGTCGAGGGCGTGCCAACTGCTAGGGTTTCCATAACGGCAATATTAACGATGCCTTTACCTTTACCTCTGACAATATTGTTTGTCACTGCAATATTGGGATCGATAAAGGAGCTATTAAACGCGCTGAAAAAAATCTTATAGTTGCCATGCTGCTTGTAGAGTTGCTCTTCAAATGCCAGTCCCATTAGCGGCATAGCCAGCAGCATAGCTACCAGAATGATCCTTTTCATTAGTTTGATCCTCGTTATGATTATTGCCTGACTATTAAAACCCTATTTTGCTAGATGATAAACCGCTGTTTTAGCAAATAAGCTAGGGCAGAGGCTATTTAATCCTAGAAATTGGCTGCCGACAAAGGTTCTTTTTAATATTTTGATCTGGCGCTCAGAACAGAGTGCTTCGAAATCTTTATAGGTAAATAAATGTATGTTGGGTGTGTCATACCATTGATAGGCAAGTTGCTTTGTGACCGGCATGCGCCCTCGAATCGCCAAAAAACTGCGCGTTTGCCAGTGACCAAAGTTAGGGAAGGTAACAATGCAACGGTTGCCGATTCTGAGCATTTCATCGAGAACCAAGTGTGGATTCCGCAAAGCTTGTAATGTTTGGCTCATAAGGACAGTATCAAAGCTGTTGTCGGGAAAATTCTTTAAGCCTTTATTTAAATCTTGCTCGATGACGTTAAGGCCTTTTTGAATACACTGGTTGATAGAATCAGGATCAATTTCTAATCCATAACCTTGAACCTGATAATCATCGATTAATCTTCGCAGTAGTGTGCCGTCACCGCAACCGAGATCTAGTAAGCGAGATTTAGGCTCGATCCACGCGCCAATAGGTACGGTGTCGTTGATCATAATGAGTTTTCTTCGAGTTCATTTGAAACTCGGCTGAGATAAAGACTAACGGCTTTTTGGTATCGCGAGTTAGGCAAAAGAAAAGCATCATGCCCCTGATCAGATTCGATTTTGATATAAGAGACTGCTTTACCTGCACTCATCAAAGAGTCGGTAATTTGTTCTGAGCATAGTGGTGAAAACCGCCAATCACTACTGAATGAAACGACCAAAAATTGACATTGGGCATGACCGAAGGCTTTAGCTGGGTCGTCGTTATAATCTTGGGCTAGGTCGAAATGATCGAGCATTTTGGTAATCAGAATATAACTATTGGCATCAAATCTCTGAGAAAATTTATCACCCTGATAATTCAGATAACTGGCGACTTCAAATTCACCTAGCTCTTTCTCAGTCGTCCCTATATCACCACCATTCACCAAACGTCCAAACTTTCTACCGAGAGCATCGTCAGACAAATAGGTTAAGTGCCCAATCATACGTGCTAGTGCAAGGCCCTGTTTTGGGCTGGTTTCATGATCTAAATAATGACCATCCTTAAATTCAACATCGGATTGTATGGCGCGGCGTGCAATTTCATTAAAGGCAATATTTTGTGCTGACAATCTCATAGCCGCCGCGATCACAACAGCATGTTTTAATTTGTCAGGGTAGGCTAGTGACCAGCACATTGCCTGCATGCCACCCAAACTACCCCCAATCACCGCAGCCCAGCATTCTATTTTTAAGTGATCCATCAGATATTTTTGAGACTCAACCCAGTCTCTTACTTGTATTGGCGGAAAGCTATCACCATAGGCCTTGCCGGTTCTAGGGTTATTGGAGGTCGGCCCAGTACTGCCAAAACAACTACCAATATTATTGGGACATACGACAAAAAATTTGTCGGTATCTATAGCTTTGCCTGGGCCAATGTAGTGATCCCACCAACCGACTTTGCCCTCTGCATTGATTCCGGCAACATGATGATCACCGCTTAACGCATGACAGATAAGAATGGCATTACTGCGCGCCTTATTGAGAATTCCGTAGGTTTCAAAAATAAGAGAATGAGAGGGCAAATTCGCCCCACACACCAAATCCATGGGCCTATTTATGGCTGCTGCCTGGGGTACAGTAGCGCCAAGTGAATTATCAGGGCTGGAGGATAGTGAACTATCTGAAGACATAGTATTAAAAATAACGGCTTTGTTTTAAGGGTCTTTTAAAAATTAAGGGTACCATTAGATTAACCTAGCATAGGCATAATTAATGGTTATAACCTTTTATGGATCAGCCTAGAGTTGTCGTTTTGGCTTGGTTTTTCTGCTTAATATGAGTTGACCCTGGCAGGATCAAAGGGGTATTGATGTGAAGGACTTTGTGCCCGGAAGATTAACCGCTCATCACTATTATTTTGGATTTCGCCGTACCGAATTGTTTTGCAAAGTAACTAATTAATTGGCATAACTAGGCAGAATGCAAAAAATTAGATTAAATTACTCAGTACTGGCAATACTTGGCCTCGAATAAACATCAGTGTAAATATCGCCACCATCGGCGAAATATCAATCATGCCGATCGGCGGAATCACCTTCCTAAAGGGCTTCATATAAGGATCTATTATTTGGCTAATGACCCTGACCGTCGGGTGGTTAGTGGTGCCCACCCAGCTAGAAATAGCCAGAATAAGAATGCCGTAAAAATAAATCTGAATTAAGCTAGCTAATAACGACAATGCCGCGACAAACAGATAGGTGGGCAGTTGCTCAACCAAAACTTTTTCAAAGCCTATCATGATAATAAAGAACGACCACTTAACCAGAATGGCGCTTATCAGTGCCGCAGTATTAAATCTGCCAAAGGTTGGAAATATTTTGTGCAATGTCTCAACGACTGGCGCAGTGACTTTAAATATCGTCTGTGATATGGGGTTAAAAAAATCAGCTTCGACTAATTGTAGCAATAGTCTCACCAACAGCACGGTGGCATAAAGATCAATGACTAACCTAATAATATTAACTGCACCATCACCCATTAAGTAACTCCTTTATTAAATTGACTACTCTGCAAAATCTTTGGACATTTCTTCAGCTCGTTTAAGCGCGCTGGTCATGGCGTTCCGAAAAATAGTTTCCAAGCCTTCTTTTTGAAAAGTGCTTAGAGCGCGCTCTGTAGTGCCTCCCGGAGAGGTAACCTGTCGTCTAAGTTGTGATGGGCTGCTGTCCGATTGATGGGCCATCTGAGATGCGCCTAGGGCTGTGTGAGACGCAAGCTCGCGCGCTATATCTTCAGATAATCCTAGCTCTTGACCGACCTGCTGCATAATCTCTAAAATGCGGAAAAAATAGGCTGGTCCGCTACCCGATACTGCAATCACTGCATTTATCTGATCTTCAATATCAACCCAGCAACAGTAGCCCACGGCTTGGAAAATATTGGCGACCATATCTTTTTGTGGTTCTGTGGTGAACTGATTGGCAAATAGGGCTGTTGCTCCTGCTAGAACCAGTGAGGGCGTGTTGGGCATAGCTCTAATGATGGCTACTGATGAACCAAGCCAACCCTGAAGAGACTCTGCTGAGATACCTGCTGCTATTGATACCACCACCGCTTGATCGTTCAAAGCTGGTGCTAGATCCATCGCTACCTTGCGCATAATTTGAGGTTTAACGGCTAACACCACTACGCTTGCATTAGACACAGCAGCTTTATTATCTTCGCCCACAGTGACTCCAAACTCTACCTTTAGTCGCTCTCTGCTAGCCTCGTTGGGCTCACTGACTAGAATATCACCTGGCTTAAAGCCATTGGCAATAGTGCCTCCGATTAAGCAAGACGCCATGTTGCCGCCACCAATAAATACGATTGAACTCATACATCACCCTGTTGTTGTACTTCTTGGGCCAAAAATATCGGTGCCCACTCTAACAATAGTTGCACCCTCAAGAATAGCGGCCTCAAGATCTGCAGACATTCCCATTGAGAGGGTATCCAATTTTTGAGAATTGTCCAGTGACTGGTTTATCTCATCTCTTAATTTTCGCAGTTGACGAAAGGGTATACGCTGTTCCTGTTCGTCTTTTCGAGCTTCAGGTATTGCCATTAGACCGCGCAATCTTAAATTGGGTAGCCTAGCTATCTCAGCGACCACTGCTAGCAAGTCACTTGATTTAAACCCTGCTTTGGTTGGTTCATCATCAATATTCACTTGCAAGCAAATATTGAGAGGAGGCATAGTTGCAGGCCTCTGAGCACTTAAGCGCTGGGCAATTTTCAGTCGGTCTACGCTGTGCACCCACGCAAAGTTCTCAGCTATTTGACGAGTCTTGTTTGACTGTATCGGGCCAATAAAATGCCAGTCTAGTATTAAGGGTTTTAATGCATAAACTTTTTTTAGGGCTTCCTGTAGATAATTCTCGCCAAAGCTTGTCAGTCCGCTGTCATATGCTTGTTTTACCTGCTCAGACGTTCGGGTTTTACTGACAGCCAGCAATGTGACTTCAGAAGCCGGTCGTTGAGCTTTGGTAGCAGCTAATTTGAGCCGCGATCTGAGAGCTGCTATTTTGTTGCTTTGATCTTGCATGGAGGCTGTCTTTATACGTTGTTTCGGGATTGGTGGGTGGTACTAAGGTTGCTGGCCTAAACTAGGATCATTCAGCCAGCTTTGCAATATTAATGAGGCAGCAATATGGTCTATTTTTGTTAGATCGCGGATTCTTCCTTTTTGGTTTTCCGCCTGATCTCGAACAAATGATTTTGCCTCTTGGCTTGTAAGCCTCTCATCGACCATTTGTACCTCGACATTAAAGCGGCCCACCAGTCTGCGTGCAAATTTCCTAGATCGACCACTTAACTCACTTTCACTATCATCCATATTCAGAGGCAGACCCACCAGTACTATATTTGGTTCCCACTTCTCAATGACCGCACTTATCTCTGACCACTGCGGGACGCCGTCAACTGCTTTAATAATGGCAATACCCTTTGCGTTGTTGGTCAGGGTTTGCCCATAAGCCACACCAATTTGCTTAAGACCGAAGTCAAAAGCAAGTAATGAAGAAGGTTTCTTGAGATCAGGCATGTCCAATATCCATGGACAGCATGTCAAGTTTTATACCGATGGATGCTGCGGCTACCACAGCGCGATTCTCGCACTCAGTATTAAAGATAATAGCTGATTTGGCTGGGATCGTTAACCAGCTATTAGTGGTTAGCTCTTCTTCCAATTGGCCTGCATCCCAACTGGAATAACCCAAAGTAACCAGGGCATTTTGAGGACCTTTACCAACCGCAATATCACTAAGAATATCCTTTGATGCGGTTAAGCTAACATCATCCGAAATATCAACAGTAGACTCCCAGCGTTGAGTGCAGGCTCGATGCAAGATAAATCCTCGGTCGCGGGCCACAGGACCACCGTCTAAAATCAGATGATCACCACAGCCTTCGTGATAGTCTAAGTCTAGCTGTTTAAAGATAGCGTTGACCTGAATATCCAACTGTTGGTTAATGATGAGGCCCATGGCACCATCCTGGCTGTGCTCGCAAATATATACCACTGACTGAGAAAAATTAGGGTCACGAAGGCCAGGCATAGCCAATAAGAAGTGGTTTTTTAGGCTGGTAACGGTTCTTTTTGGGATATTCATGGTTCTCAATATGAAGGTTTACGCTCCGAAACTCAACTCTGGACTCCGCGCGTCAGTCAGTATTTCGACTTAGGCCTCTAATCTTTTTGCAATTGCACGCATTAATTGACCACCTATATCGGTATCTTTGGCATTATCAATTTCACGAACACAGGTTGGGCTAGTAACATTGATTTCTGTTAGATAATCTCCAATGACATCTAAACCAACGAACAATAGCCCTTTGTTCACTAAGGTGGGGGCAATCTGCTGGGCGATCCAATGATCTCGCTTACTTAAAGGTTGAACCACACCGCGACCCCCAGCTGCAAGATTACCCCGAAATTCTCCTGCCGCAGGAATTCTAGCTACACAATAGGGAACCACTTCCCCGTCTATGACCAGTATTCTTTTGTCGCCACTAAGAATTTCAGGCAAATACTTTTGAGCCATGATGGTATTTTGGCCATAGTTGGTCAGAGTTTCGATAATGACATTGAGGTTTTGGTCACCCTGTTGGACCCTAAAAATTGAGGTTCCACCCATTCCATCAAGGGGCTTATAAACGACTTCTTTGTGTTCACCTAAAAATTGTTTTAACAGTTCTGGGTCGCTGCTCACTAGTAGCGGAGGTGTGCATTGTGGAAACTCGGTGGCAAACACTTTTTCATTACAGTCACGTAAACTTTGAGGCTTGTTAACTATTAATGTGCCAAGGCGCTCCGCCGCCTCTAGGATGTATGTAGAGTAGATAAATTCGCTATCGAACGGCGGGTCTTTGCGCATCAAAATAACATCTAGATCACTGAGAGGTTTAATAATGCTCTCGCCTAGTTCGTACCAGCTATTGGCATCGGCATGTACCTTAAGGGAAGACATTTTTGCGCCAGGCCCAGTGCTGTCGATAAATAGACTATTTTGCTCCATATAAAATAGCTCATAGCCTTGATTTTGGGCAGCAAGCAATAAAGCCAGAGTAGTGTCTTTGTGGTAATTGATGGACTTGATAGGGTCCATAACCACGCCGAGGAATTTGCTCATAATATCTATGCCTTTACGTATAAAGTCCAGTATGATTGCTGCCTTAGTAGGACGAACCCAGTCAGGCTTTTGCTATGTAGAGCATCTAACTAACCACATGTTGGCAGTTATTCTCCGAATGACAATATTATTAATCGCACAACGGCGATTAATAATATGATAATCCATTTATTCACGTAATAAAGGAACTATTACTATGAATCTCAGCGATCTACTATCCCTAAGTATAAAAGAAGGGGCCTCAGATTTACATCTTTCGTCAGGACTTTCGCCTATTTTACGAATTGACGGCGATCTGGTTCGAACCGACTTGCCGGCAATGAGTTCTGATCATGTTGATAAACTCATATATGAGGTTCTCAATGATCGGCAGATTGCGACTATTGAAGAGGGGGCCGAAGTTGACTTTTCCTTTGAGATTCCGCATGTGGCGAGATTTAGAGCCAATGTATTCAATCAAAACCGTGGTCGAGCTGCAGCTTTTCGGTCAATCTCTGCCGACGTAGCAACTCTCGATGAACTCGACTTGGGCGAAGTGTTTGAAGAGCTTTGCCTAAAGCCCCGTGGATTAGTTTTGATTACTGGGCCAACCGGTTCGGGAAAATCTAAAACTCAGGCTGCTATGGTTGATCACATCAACAAAAATCGGGCATTTCACATTCTTACTATTGAGGATCCTATTGAGTATGTTCACCAAAGTATAAAATCCTTAATTAATCAGCGTGAGGTACGTCGTGATACCCAGAGTTTCAGTCAAGCGCTGCGAGCAGCTTTGCGTGAAGATCCCGATGTAGTCGTGGTCGGAGAAATGCGTGATCTAGAGACAATTCGCTTGGCATTGACTGCCGCTGAAACGGGTCATTTAGTGTTTGCGACTCTACACACCACATCGGCCGCTTTGACGGTCAATCGAATTATTGATGTTTTCCCTGCGGCAGAGAAGGATATGGTTAGGTCGATGTTGTCAGATTCTTTGCAGGCAGTGGTAACTCAGACCCTTATGAAACGGAAGGTGGGTGGAAGAATTGCTGCCCATGAAATTATGATTGGGACGCCGGCGATTCGTAATCTAATTAGAGAAGACAAGGTGGCTCAGATATATTCTGTTCTTCAAACGGGGTCAGAATTTGGCATGAAAACTCTCGATCAAAGCCTAAGGCAGTTAGTAGATGATGAGATGATCACTCTTGAGGTTGCTAAAGAAAAGGCGGTCTATCCGGAATATTTCCAGGCGTTAAAAGAGTTAAAGGGAAATGCTAAAACCACCAAAAACAACTGAGTAAAACATCATCTCTGGTATTTCTCTGTTAATGGTCTTGCGTTGCGGTGAGTTTTTTAATTTGCTTAAGGGAAATAATAACGACAATTTTTGTCAACTAAACAGTGGTAGTATCGTTATTACAAGCAAGCCAACAGCTAAATGAGGAGATGATAAGGATGAATAAAGGAATTGTTTTTGTAATAGTGTCGCTTATATCTGTTTCTGGATTCGCCGATCATCATAAAGGCGAGCGAGATAAAGATCCTGGTCATGAGCGGGGGAGAGGTGACTTATTTAAGGAGGCCGATCTTGATAAAGATAACAAGGTATCTCTCGCGGAGCATGAGGCGATGGTCCAACGAATGTCTGACAGAGGCCGTGCGCGTTTTCATGAGATGGACTTGGATGGTGACGGGTTTGTCACCAAAAAAGAATCTCATAAGGCGATGAAAGAGAAAATGAAAGCTAAGCGAAAGAAGCGAAAGGCTTTGGATAAAGAGAGGAAAGCCTCGGCAGAAAAGTAGCAAGAAAAGAGATATTTTATCTATAAAAAGGTCGCTTAATTAAGCGGCCTTTTTTGTAATTTTGCCCCTATCTGCAGTCGCAGTATATAATGATTTCTAAATTGTACTTATATGATTAACCAAACTCAGGTGCCCTATGATTGATTATTTAATTGCCCCGTCTATTTTAGCGGCTAATTTTGCTCGTCTAGGAGATGAGGTCGATAATGTACTGGAGGCAGGCGCTGATATAGTCCATTTTGACGTCATGGATAATCATTATGTGCCTAACCTGACTATCGGGCCAATGGTGTGTAAGGCCTTGAGAGATCATGGCGTTACCGCTCCGATTGATGTCCATCTTATGGTCAGCCCAGTAGACGACTTAATTAGAATGTTTGCCGATGCCGGTGCCAGCTATATCACATTTCACCCAGAGGCAACCAACCACATTGATAGGTCTTTGCAGTTAGTGCGAGAGCTTGGCTGTAAGTCTGGCCTTGTGTTAAACCCTGGAACGGGCCTTGATACTACGCAGTGGGTGATGGATAAAATCGATATGTTACTGTTAATGTCAGTTAACCCAGGCTTTGGTGGCCAGTCGTTCATTCCTTCAATAATTGATAAATTAAAACAAGCCAGAAAAATGATCGATAGCAGTGGGTATGATATTCGGTTAGAAGTTGACGGCGGCGTAGGCGTTGCCAATATCGCTGAGATTGCCGCGGCCGGTGCAGATACTTTTGTCGCTGGATCAGCCATTTTTAGCCAGCCAGATTATTCTGAAGTTATTGGTAAGCTTCGCGCTGAACTTGCTAGTGTAAAGTAGTCCTGAGAGTTGGCGTTATATCTTTAGCGGGCCGGCCAGAGGCCAGAGGTTTATTGATATCGTGATATTGGTTATAATGCTAAGCTCATTCAGGAGGTTCCTTTTGAAAGACACTTTGTATGTTCATTTTGATTTGAGTTTTTGCTGTTGGCGAGACTAATTAGCCTTGGGCATGTTGCGTGCCTGCATAAACTAAATTACAAAAGAACCAGGAAGCTGTCATGAACCCCGATACATTTGCCACCTTGGCAACCCAAAATTTTAATCGAATTCCCATCACCCGTGAGGTGCTCGCTGATCTAGAAACACCCTTGAGTGTTTATTTAAAGTTGGCGTTTGGATCAAATTCTTATCTTTTTGAATCCGTTCAAGGCGGCGAAAAATGGGGCCGTTACTCCCTCATTGGCTTGCAGACATCTACCGTGCTTAAGCTATATGGAAACCGGTTGGAGATTATCCGCGACGGCAAACCCATGGTAGCCAGAACGACTGATGACCCACTGGCCGAAGTGGAACGGTTCCGAAATCTATTTAGTATGCCAGACCTGCCAGATTTACCTAGATTTACCGGCGGGCTGGTTGGCTACTTTGGTTATGACACGGTGCGTTATGTTGAACCAAGATTGGCTAAAAGTGCGCCGCCAGATCAACTTGGTACGCCGGATGTATTATTGATGGCGTCTGACGAGGTGGCTATTTTCGATAATCTTTCAGGCACGATCATGCTGGTAGTGCATGCGGATGCTAAAGATCCTAATGCTTTAGCTGACGCTGAAATTAGGCTGGATGAGTTAGAAGATAAACTAGCCCAACCAAAGCCTGACTTGCCACCTATGAATATGGATAGCGATGGCCTTGCGGAAGACGCCTTCGTATCAAGCTTTGGTAAAGATAATTACAAACGAGCCGTTGACAAAGTGAAGCAGTACACGCTGTCTGGGGACGTCATGCAGGTGGTTCCCTCGCAACGATTCTCAGCCCCCTTTGAGGAAGCGCCGATAAACTTGTATCGTGCCTTGCGCCGACTTAACCCTTCTCCCTATATGTACTTCCTCGATTTAGAAGACTTTCATATTGTCGGCTCTTCCCCTGAGGTGTTAGCGCGATTGGAAGACGAGCAAGTGACGGTGCGTCCTATCGCTGGCACGCGACGGCGTGGTGAAACGGCAGTCGATGATCAATTGTTGGAAAAGGAAATGTTGGCCGACCCTAAAGAAATTGCCGAACATCTTATGTTGATTGATTTAGGTCGTAATGATGTCGGAAGAATTAGCCAGCCGGGGTCTGTGGAAGTGACCGAAAAAATGGTGGTTGAACGCTATTCCCATGTTATGCATATTACTTCAAATGTGGTGGGCCAGGTGAATGCAGGGATGAGTGCAATTGACGTCTTGAAGGCAACCTTACCGGCTGGAACCTTGAGTGGCGCGCCTAAAATTAGAGCCATGGAAATTATTGATGAACTAGAGCCGGTGAAGCGAAATATTTATGGCGGCGCCGTGGGCTACATTGGCTGGAATGGCAATATGGATATGGCTATTGCGATCCGCACCGCGGTTATCAAAGACAAGATGTTACATGTTCAGGCTGGCGGTGGTGTTGTTGCCGATTCAGTCCCTGAGTTAGAGTGGGAAGAGACGATGAATAAAGCTCGAGCAGTCATGCGCGCAGCAGCAATGGTTTGTGGGGTAGTCAAATGATTTTAATGATTGATAATTACGATTCTTTTACCTACAACATTGTTCAGTATTTGGCGGAATTAAAGGCAGATGTTCAGGTCTTTAGGAATGATGAAATTACTATTGCGGATATCGAAAAATTAGCGCCAGAAAAGATAGTTATCTCTCCAGGGCCCTGCACGCCGAATGAAGCAGGTATTTCGGTTGAGGCCATAACTAGCTTTGCCGGTAAGTTACCCATTTTAGGTGTTTGCCTTGGGCATCAAAGCATTGCCCAGGCGTTTGGTGGCAAAATTATCCGCGCCAAGCAGGTGATGCACGGTAAAACTTCAAGAATCTGTCATCACAATAGCGGTGTCTTTCAGGGCCTTGGTCCGCGCTTTGTGGCTACCCGTTACCACTCATTGGTGATTGAGCAGAGTAGTTTGCCGTCCTGCCTTGAGATTACTGCATGGACTGAAAATGAAGATGGTTCATTAGATGAGATCATGGGGATACGGCACAAAAAATTGACTATTGAGGGTGTTCAGTTTCATCCTGAATCGATTCTTACAGAGCATGGACATGATTTATTACGTAACTTTTTGGAGGCTTAGCCAGTGGAAATTAAGCAGGCTTTACCGTTAATTATTAATCAGCAGGATCTAACTAGAGACGCGATGCGCGACGTCATGCGTCAGATCATGTCTGGTGGGGCCAGCGATGCCCAGATAGGTGCTTTTTTAGTCGCGCTGCGCATTAAAGGCGAGTCCATTGATGAAATTACAGGCGCTGTTGAAGTGATGCGTGAGCTTGTCACAGGTGTTGAAATTTACGGCGATAATTTAGTTGATATTGTGGGCACTGGCGGTGACGAATCTAATCTATTCAATGTTTCTACGGCTTCAACCTTTGTTGTGGCAGCGGCCGGTGGGCGCGTAGCAAAACATGGGAATCGCTCGGTAAGTAGTAAAAGCGGTGCCGCTGATGTGCTTGAAGCGGCAGGTGTCAATCTGAATCTGAATGCCGAGCAGGTAGCGCAGTGTGTTGAGCAGATAGGTGTTGGGTTTATGTATGCACCTTCTCACCACAGCGCGATGAAACATGCCGTTGGACCGAGAAAGGAGTTAGCACTAAGAACAATTTTTAATATTCTTGGGCCTATGACGAATCCGGCGGGGGTTAAACGACAGCTTATAGGCGTTTATGACCGAGCCTTATGCCGGCCTATGGCAGAGGTGCTTGGTCGATTGGGGGCAGAGCATGTAATGGTAGTGCACTCGGCAGACGGATTGGATGAGATTAGTATCGCGGCAGAAACATTTGTTGCAGAGTTTAAAGACGGGCTACTTACTGAATATAGCGTATTTCCAGATGACTATTTTAATGAGCGACAATCACTAAGCGGATTATCTGTTCTGGATGCCCAAGAATCGCTTGCCATAATCACTTCGGCACTTGGCGGAGAATTGCCCGCCGCGGCTAACTTAATCGCCCTTAATGCTGGCGCGGCACTCTATGTCGCTGGATGTGCAGAATCTATTCAAGATGGATTTGCCATGGCGCAGCAGTCAATTACGTCTGGAGCTGCGAGTGCAAAAATAGATCAACTTGTGATGCTTACCAATAGTATTTAGCTTGACCAAAAGAGAGACACGCATGACTGCAGAAACACCGACCATATTAAAGAAGATTTTAGCGCGAAAGCGGGTAGAAGTTGCCGAGCGCGGTGCCTTGGTGCCCCTATCTTTTTTGATTGAAAATTTGGTAACAGCCTCTAAGCCTAGAGGTTTCACTGCGGCGGTTAAGGCAAAGGTAAGCGTCGGGGAATCAGCTGTTATTGCAGAAATCAAAAAAGCTTCTCCGAGCAAAGGTGTCATTCGCAACAATTTCGATCCAGCACAGATTGCTAAGAGTTATGAAAAGGGAGGAGCCTGTTGCCTATCTGTATTGACTGACATTGATTTCTTTCAAGGCTCAGATGCTCACCTGCAGGCGGCTCGCGAGGCATGCAACCTGCCGGTTATCCGAAAAGATTTTATTGTTGATGAATACCAGATTTACGAGGCTCGCGTGTTAGGCGCTGACTGTATTTTGTTGATTGTCGCTGCTCTTGATGAAATACAGCTAAAGCAGTTGCATAAACTTGCGGTATCTCTTGGGATGGATGTGCTAGTTGAGGTGCATAATGAATATGAATTAGAGATAGCTATTCAGTTAGAGAACACCCTGATTGGGGTTAATAACCGTAATTTGCATACCTTTGAGGTTTCTTTGGAAAACACTTATCGGTTGCTGGATAAAATGCCTTCTAAAGCAATAGTGGTGACAGAGAGCGGCATTCACACCTCTGCCGATGTTATTGCAATGCGCAAGAGAAATGTTCAGGGATTTTTAGTGGGCGAAGCATTCATGCGAAGTGAGCAGCCTGGCGAGAAATTGAAAGAATTATTCAGTTAGCATTACGCTAGCGACAAAGTTGGTATAAAAAATATTACCGATGAGATTGTGATTGAAGCTATGTTTCATCGAGCGCCGAGAAGAACTATAGTTTTGCCTGCAACAGTTATAAGACCGTGGCTTTCAAGTTCTTTTATCACTCGCCCGGCCATTTCACGCGAACAAACCGCTATGCGGCCAATTTCCTGGCGAGTAATCTTAATTTGCATCCCGTCTGGGTGAGTCATGGCATCAGGTTGCTTCGCAAGATCTTTAAGTACCTGAGTAATACGGCCAGTGACACTTAAGAACGCCAAATCACTTGCTTTTTGGGTCGTTTCCCTAAGTCTCTTAGCAATCTGCTTAGCGACCGAAAACAAGATTTCAGGTTCTTTTTGATAAAGCGCCCTGAACTTTGAGTAACTAATTTCACAGACTTCACAGTCAGTTTTAGTTTTAATCCAAGCACTACGAGGGTGCTCTTCAAAAAGCCCCATTTCTCCAAAAAACTCACCTGGATTGAGGTAGGTGACTATCATGTCTTTTTCGTCATTTCCATCTTCCACTAAGACGCTAACAGTCCCTTTAACGAGATAATAGAGGACATCTGCTTTGTCACCAGCATAGATAATCGTACTTTTTGCTGGATAACGCCTTCTATGAAAGTTAGATAGAAATAACTTTTCGCTCTTAACGGCAATTGGTAGCGCGGACATAGTTATGCTAGCTCCTGAATTATAGGCCTATGGTGGTACCAGCATATGTAGCGCTTTCACCATTGCCTTAGCAATGGTGAATAGTAACTCTTTATTATGCGGTTGTGTATATATATCCAAAAAAGAAACAATGGTGGTGTCATTTAAAAGCAACGGCTAAAAAAAGGTTAAAAAAAAGGGACCTTAGGAGGTCCCTATAAAAATCCTATAGCAAGGATTAAGAGGGGTTTGGTTCAAGCTGAATTTGGTTGTACTATTTTTAGAGCCACTAAGTGGGCTGGTTCTTCTTATTGCTTATTTTTGACTTCGGGTGCTTTCAATTTAGCGAAGTCATCTTTCGCAATTGCAGCTCCTGCTAGTCCAGTGAAGCCTATTAGCAAATACACGAGCGTCATTTCTATTTTCCTTAATTATTTGAGAGCGTCATTGCTCCAATGCAAGCACTATATTGCTCGAGAGGTCATGATGCAAATGCATTATATGCATCAACTATATGTGAAAATGGTATGACCTTGCGGGTATTCAAAATAAAAAAAAGGGACCTTAGAAAGGTCCCTTTGAAAAATCCTGTAGCAGGATTAAGAGGGGTAATGGTCGCGAACGAATTTGGTCGTGCTGTCTCAAGTTAAAGTCTAAACCTAGTTCTTAGCTGTTGGATTTAGAAACGCTAATAACTACATTGAGGTTGCTAATATAGTCGCTCACAAGGCATAATCCAAATGCATTGATTGCATGAACTATATGCGTTTTTGGTATACCCGTTAAGAGGCTCTGATGAACTTACAAAAGCTTTCCCGACTTGACTTGAATCTATTGGTTTCGCTACAGGCTCTGCTTGAAGAGAAAAGTGTTACACGCGCCGCCGCGCGCCTATTTATTAGCCAGCCAGCTATGAGTCGTGTGCTACAGAGATTGCGTTATCAACTTGACGACCCGCTGTTCACGCGAACCGGCAATGAGCTGGTCCCGACCCCAAAAGCAAGGGATCTGCAGCAACGGTTACCAAGATTACTCGATGGGATTCTGGATATGGTTAGTGAGGGTGAATTTGACCCCACAACTTATGTTGGTGAGATTACCATTGCTGTACCCGAATTTGTCGCTATCTCTTTGATATCACAATTAACTAAAGTGATTACTGAATATGCGCCAGGATTAATCTTATCTATCTCAAGTGAAACTGACTCGGTGGAAGGTGAGCTAGCAGACGGAGTCTTAGACTTTGCGATCGATATTGAAAAGACCATGACAGGCGATATCACCACAACACCATTGGCTATTTTTACCCCATCAATTTGGATGCGTGAAGGCCACCCTTTAGCCCATAAAGAAACAGTCACACTGACCGAAATTCTTGAATATCCGTTTATTCAATATTATCTACTGATCTCCAAGAGGGTCAGCGCAAGAACTGATGCTCGATTTGATCGAGCGCTTCGAGAGTTAGGCCTCAAGCGTAAAAAGACCTTGGTGACTAATCAGTTGATGACAGCAATGGAAACCGTATGTGACACCGATTGTCTGATGGTTGCGGCTAAGTACGGCGTGACTATGGAGCGAGAAATGCATCGCATTATTCGTAAGCGCTACCCGGCAGATATTCCCCACGAAGGTAAAATAAAATTAGTCTTACTTCAGCATCAGCGCACTTCTGGTTCGCCAATTCATCAGTGGCTTTCTGAGAAGATAGTGGGATTGATTCAAGAGAGAGAGACAATCATCGACGTCTAGGCGTCGATGATAAAATCGAAGGTCCTATGGGGGTTTTATGCCGCGTCAGAAAATTGCGTTATCGGTCGCTTTCGCCCGGCTAAAACAAATACGACACCATAAAGTACAACTTGGAGCGCAAATATAGATATCCAATCGTCACTGCTTGCAGGACGCCAAACTAAGATATAGCCAATCAGAGCTATGCCCGCGGAACCACCGCTTATCAAAAGGCCAGTCATCGAATTAGCGATAACTCGTGATTTAAAAGGTTTGTTTAACTGCCAATGAAGGCGATTGTGCAGGTGGTCATTATCAGCGGAAAATGGTGAGCGCCCTGAGGCAAGTCTTCGAGCTATGCTGGCCACAAAGTCAAGGCAGGGGTAGGCAAGTAATACAGCCATAAATGAAGCGGAAAAAATTCCATCAGCAACACCATTTAGGCCGTACAGAGCAATGATAGCTCCTAGGCCATAGCTACCCATATCGCCAAGGAAAAACCACCCTGAAATGATATTAAACACAAGGAACATAGAGCAGGTGAAGAGCAGTAACCCTTCGACGGGGCGCCCATATTCTATAAAGAAGACCGTGAAAGCCGCCGTCGCAATCCCGGGCACTAAGCCATTGGCGCCGTCGGACATATTAAACGCATTGATAAATCCGACGCAAAAAATGGTCGCAGATGCCCAGGCTATCGCCGGTATCTCGATTAGTTGATCAATCACTTCTATGCCGACATTTTCTGGAATAAGGGTTGGCCAAGCCAATAACAGTAGGCCAAATACTACAAACTTACATAAAAGCCGCAACGCTGGACTCAAAAAATCTGTCTTAATGTCCTCACATAAGCCAAGACAAGCACACAAAAAGACAGCGACCCAAAGTGAAAGGTCTAGATTAGAGCGGACCACGCCAGGGGTGTAGTCGGTTAGTAGCACCATACCCAACGCATGAGCGCCGAGTAGTAATGTTATAGCTAAACCGCCAAGTCGAGAGGATTCAATAACACTGATACCATGGCTTGAGGCTTGATCTCGGCCCGCTGCTAGATATGAAAGTAGTCGCATCAAAAGAATGGCGCCTACTCCCATGAGGCCGAATGCCCATACGGCAACTAAGCACATAATGATTAATTTCAAGTCGTTTTTGTCTAGGTGCCGTGAAAAGGCGGAGTCGCTGTCTTTTGTTATCATAATGGCCCTTCAGCATGGCTCACAATGGCGGCGAGGTCTACCAGGCCATCATTCTTGCTGGTGCACATTAGTAATGTAGATTCAGGGGTTAAAGATTGGTCAGTGTGGGCGCTCGCTTGAGATTTTATAAGAGTACTTTTCCCTGTGGTCGCTATTTTAAATATAGCTATAGGCCCTAACTGCCCCACCGCTAGTGATTTAGCCTTAGACATAGATGACAAAAAGCCTTCATAGTCTTCATTCTGGACAAATTTAGACTTGCTCAGTTGTGCCACAAATTTAAGCCCAACAGATGAGCATAGAACCATCATCAAGGTAATAACCAGATATCTTGAAAACATGTATGACTTTCTCAAAGCTATTTAAGAGTGGCCGCAATAATATCTGAGGCGCCATTAATTCATAGTAGCATAATTAGCACTCAAATTTGCGTAGAAATGCTAATGTATCAAGATTAAAGGCGCTTATAATCGATAGCTGCTTAGGGTCATAGCCGATGAGGCTAACGTCATTAACTTTTTAACGGGAGAAGGAAATTCATAGCCCCCAGCATCACGAGCTGCCTGTGCATGACGTTGTTCATCGACGAGCATTTCTTCGACGATAGCCCGACTTTTTAAGTCTTCTTTCGGTAAGTCAGAAAGATGCTTACTTAAATGAGCTGACACTTGATCTTCAGTTGCAGCGACGAACCCTAAGCTTAGTTTGTCATTAATTAGGCCCGCTCCTGCGCCAAGGCTAAAAGACATTGCATACCAAATTGGATTTAGAAGACTAGTCTGGCCACCAAGGTTTTTAATTCGTTCTTCACACCAAGCCAAGTGATCGATTTCCTCTGCGGCTGAATGCTTCATTTGGTCGCGTACTTCAGGCAGTTTTGCGGTTAGCGCTTGACCTTGATAGAGCGCTTGAGCACAGACTTCACCGGTATGATTAACGCGCATCAGACCAATCGTATGGGCGCGATCTTCATCGTTAAGGTTGGTATCTGCGATGGTATCCGCAGGAGACTTGCGCTCAGGGAGAGGTGCGCTGCTAAAGGCCGTGCGTAGACCTTGATCAAGCTGCGTTAAAATTTTGTCGAGCCCTGTTAATTTGCGATCAGTCACGAAACATCATCCAAGTGTCTTTAAAGAGTCTATTGTATCCATTTTTAACTTGTTCTTCCTAGCGATAAATATAGGTAGATAAACTAGGGTAAAAAAGACCATGGCCAAGCCCTCTGTGACTATTATGTAGAATGGCCAGGGACCGAAAAAATCCAGCAACGAGGGGTTAACGGGCTTGCTCATCATATAAAAATAATTAGCGTCCAACCAAAGGTTAATGGGTATCAAGCACAGGATATAGATATTCAGCCACACAAATGTGCGCAAAATGCCCTTTGCTCTGGGGTAGAGTTTAAACGCGAGCAGGTGATGAACCGTCACAACAACCAGACCACAGTGAACAATCCAATATTTAAAGAACCCATAACTGGGGTAGCCACCGTCCGGATCCGGCGTGATTATCGCTTGCAATGTGCCCGACAAGACGAAGAAATAGACGATTTCAAAGCGCCGACGATTAGGCTGCCAAAATAGGAGGGGAGCCATCACTGCAAACAGATTACAGATCGAAAGAGGTAAATTAACAGCTGGATCAAACCTGCCATAGGCCATATGGATGGCGGTCCAAATGATTACAGTGAAGCTGATAAAAACTGAAACTGACCGTGTTAGCAATAAGTTTTGGCGATCATCTAAGCGCCGAGCAGCATTTACGAAGATAATTACAAAGAGGATAAAAACAATCACCGCACCGAGATGCGACTGACTAAACGATGTAAAACCAATATCAGCGCTAAAAAAGACGTTATCGCTGAACACATAACTCTCCTTTAGTGAGTTCGGAATTAGCTATTTTGTTCTCGAGCAATTGCGCGCCAACCAATATCATCACGCAGATAAACGTCATCCCAATGAATCTTAGAGGCCAGCTCATAGGCGCGAGCCTGAGCCTCAGACACTGTCGCGCCCATCGCGGTTGCACAGAGTACACGCCCGCCACTGGTCACCACATTGCCATCGGTCATGGCAGTGCCGGCATGAAAGATTTTTTGGTCTGCATCAGCAGGCGTATCAGACAAACCCGAAATAACATCACCACCACGATAGCTTCCAGGGTAACCACCTGCGGCTAGTACCACGCCGATAGAGGGCCGAGGATCCCACTGCGTTGTTTGTTGGTTTAGCGTTCCCTCTAAAGCAGCTAAACAGTGGACTACCAAGTCAGATTGTAGACGAAGGAGTATGGGTTGAGTTTCTGGGTCGCCAAAGCGACAGTTGTACTCAATGACCTTGGGAGTGCCGTCGGCCATAATCATTAGCCCTGCATATAAAAAACCGGTGTAGTCATTGCCCTCATCAGCCATACCCTTAACCGTAGGGTAGATTACTTCATCCATAATTCGCTGATAAATCACCTCATCCACTACGGGTGCTGGCGAGTAAGCGCCCATACCTCCAGTATTAGGGCCGGTGTCGCCGTTGCCAGCACGTTTATGATCTTGACTGGTAGCCATTGGTAATACATTTTTGCCATCCACCATCACAATAAAGCTGGCCTCTTCGCCATCCAAAAATTCTTCAATCACCACGCGACTGCCGGCCTCACCAAAGGCATTGCCGGCGAGCATGTCGCGCACTGCGTCTTCAGCTTCGGCCATAGTCATGGCGACAATGACGCCCTTACCCGCGGCCAAGCCATCGGCTTTAACCACGATGGGTGCGCCAACTTTTTGCAGGTATTCAAGCGCAGCATCAACCTCAGTAAAGTTGCCATAGTTGGCAGTCGGTATTTGTTGGCGTTCAAGAAAGTCTTTGGTAAATGCTTTAGAACCCTCTAGTTGAGCAGCACCGCTAGAGGGCCCAAAAATTGCTAATCCACGTGACTCAAAATAATCAACAATGCCATCTACTAATGGTTGTTCAGGACCAACGATAGTTAGGCCGACGTTATTGTTCTCGGCAAAGTCAGCCAGTGCGGTAAAGTCGGCCACCGAGATCGCAACGTTTTCCAGATCGCGCTCCATCGCAGTTCCTGCATTGCCCGGTGCTACATAAACGGTGCTGACACTTGACGATTGAGACGCCTTCCAAGCCAGTGCATGTTCGCGTCCACCAGAGCCGATAACCAGAACATTCATTGTGTAATTTCCAAGCAAAATTTAAGAGCGAAATTATAACAGACTGCACGACTGGGATTATATAATTTGTGGTACGGTGTCGCTAACAAGAGCAATCTAAATCTGCGTCTAAGTCGTAATTTCACACAGGAAAAATTGCCACAGAGGATATATCTTATCGCTGAACTACAACAATCTAACGCACCTACTATCATGTGGTTTCGCCAAGACCTAAGGCTTGCCGACAACCCAGCACTCTGCGTTGCTTGCGAGCGGGGTGAAATTATTCCCGTATATATTCTCGATGATCAAGGCGCCGACAGTTGGAAAATGGGTGGCGCTAGCCGCTGGTGGTTACATTATGCGTTGGAAGATCTAAACGATTCTCTCAAGCAAGGATTACAGCTTTTTCAGGGCGATGCACTAACCATCCTTCGTGATCTTGCCGCGCAAACTGGGGCCGCAGCTATCACCTGGAATCGTTGTTATGAGCCTTGGCGTATTGCTCGCGACGCCATCCTTAAAACAGCGCTCAAAGACGACGGCCTTGATGTGCAAAGCTTCAATGGCTCGCTGCTGTGGGAACCCTGGCAAGTACTTAAAAAAGACGGCACGCCCTACAGAGTATTCACCCCTTATTATCGCCGTGGTTGTCTTTCTGTTGCTGTTCCACGCCGGCCATTGGAGCCACCTGAAGGCATCAACTTAAGTAAAAATAGTGCCCACTCACTACTCCTAAAAGACTTGAATTTACTGCCTAAAATTAACTGGGACGAGCAAATGAAAGTACGCTGGGATATCAGTGAAGCTGCCGCCCATGAACGCCTTGATGAGTTTGTTATGGACGAGTTACAAGACTATCATGAAGGGCGAAATTTCCCAGACAAACAGAACGTGTCACGCCTTTCCCCCTACCTGCATTTTGGTCAAATATCGCCGAACATCGCTTGGCATCGTGCGACAGAAGTAGGAGCTTTTATTACCAACGAACAAAGTCTAGATACCTTTATGAGTGAATTGGGTTGGCGCGAGTTCTCATACTATTTGCTCTACCATTTTCCTAAGTTACCAACCGACAATTTACAGGTGCGTTTTAATCTTTTCCCTTGGGCAGAGAATACCGACGCTGATCTGAAAGCCTGGCAACAGGGCAAAACGGGGTACCCACTAGTAGACGCAGGCATGCGCGAGCTTTACACCACCGGTTACATGCACAACCGCGTGCGGATGGTGGTGGGTTCTTTCCTTGTGAAAAATTTACTCATACATTGGCACAGTGGCGAGGCTTGGTTTTGGGATTGTCTCGTCGATGCCGACCTTGCCAGCAACAGTGCTGGTTGGCAGTGGATTGCTGGCTGCGGTGCTGACGCCGCACCTTTTTTCAGAATCTTTAACCCCATCACTCAGAGTGAAAAGTTCGACAAGCAGGGCAGCTATATTCGCCGCTATGTGCCAGAGCTTGCTAACATGCCCGAAAAACATATTCATGCGCCCTGGCTCGCACCCTCTGAGGTGCTAACTGCGGCGGGGGTCAACATTGGCGATAACTACCCAGCACCTATAATGGACATTAAAGAATCCAGAGAGCGAGCATTGGCTGCTTTTGCGGTGACTAAAATTCAGTCCAAAGAGGCTTAATGGGTCTCAATTTTTAGCGGAGTAATAACATGTATTTTGGCAGTGACAATCAAACCGGTGCATCTCCACAGGTGCTAGACATGCTAACTGTGGCTAACAATGAGTATACACATGGTTATGGCGATGACCGTTGGACCAACCAAGCCATAGAGGCCTTAAAAATCCTCTTTGAATGCGACCTAGAGGCCTACTTTGTGGCTACTGGTACTGCGGCAAACTCACTGGCACTGTCGTGCATGGTTCAGCCATGGGATGCTATTCTCTGCCATGACAGCGCCCATATTATTCTTGACGAGTCCACTGCACCAGAGCTATTTACTGGCGGGGCACGAATGGTGCCTATCTCCGCTGGCGATGGCAAGATCAGCCCACAACACTTGAAAGACTATTTCCAAACAACAGGTACTGATTACCCACATAATGTGCGAGCCACCGCTTTAAGTATTACCCAAGCTAGCGAATCAGGACTTGTTTACACGCCAACAGAGATCTCTGCACTTAGTGCTTTTGCCAAAGACAATGGGCTAAGCGTACACATGGACGGCGCCCGATTTTCCAACGCCGTGGCTTCCCAGCAGTGCACCCCTGCAGAATTGTCATGGAAAGCGGGGGTGGATGTACTCTGTTTAGGCGCCACCAAATGTGGTGCGCTCTGTGCTGAGGTTGTCATATTTTTCAACAAAGAGTTAGCCGCGACCTTTACTCATCGCCGTAAGCGCGGTGGTCATTTATTGTCCAAGGGCCGTGTATTTGGCGCTCAGATGGTGGGTTGGTTACAAGATGACCACTGGCTTGAGCTAGCTAAACATGCCAATGCCCAAGCGGCCAAGCTAGCTGAAACCATAAGTGCTACTGATGGCTTGCGGCTAGTCTGGCCGGTAGAGTCAAACGAACTTTTTGTTATCATGCCCAAAGGTCTGGCAGTGCACTTGCAAGACGCCGGCGCTGAATTCTATGACTGGTACGTTACTACCTTGCCACCCAATATACTGATAGATGAGGATGAGATGTTTGCACGACTAGTCACCTCCTTTGTTACTCAAGATTCCCAGTGCGAAGCTTTTTGTGAGTTAATTCATGATTATTTTGCCGCGCAGTAAAAGCGCTATATAAGTAAAAATACTAATGATCTAATACGTTGATCAATAAAAAGGCGAGGGAAAAGTGCATATTTTGCGAGGGTTAGAAAAGTATTTGCAGTCAATGGTTGCAAAGCCTACTGCCAGTAGAGCCATGGTTCTCTCAGGGTTGTTGGGATTTTTAGGGGCAGCTATTATGTTTGCTGGTGATCTATTGCTCTATGCCCATTGGCGTGAAATGCCTGTGGTTAATGAAGCCATTCTCTCATTGTTACCGGGCAGGAAGGCGGTGCTTTTGGCAACATCGGGCGAGCTGCAAATATCCGGTGTTTTAGGTCCCATAGCAGCAGTTTTTTATCTTTTTGGCGCTTGGCATCTATACATTAAATTAGCGTTTTACTCGCGGTTTTGGGCCGCTTTAACCGCTGCTTCTTTCGCTTTTAGCATAATAATAGCCGGTGCCTACCATGCCTTGTGGGGCATGTATGGGCTTATTGTTCAATTCGCCAATGCGCAAGAATCAGCGGCACTGGCGCTACTTGAGGTGGCCGCTAATTACATGACTTTTGTCGCTGACACAGTGACCGTGCCCCTGGGCCTGGCGTGTTCGATTGTTTTGGTGAGAACGCTACTGGCTAAAACCGATTACCCGCGATGGATGGCACTGTTAAACCCGCTGCTTCTTTTGTTTGTGGGTGGGCCAATACTGACTTCAGTAGCCGTAAACATGGCAGTACCCTATGGCGCCCTAACTGTGGGGACTTATTTTAACGTAGTAATGATGATTTTCTTTTTGGCCTCAGTTTATAGCCCCAAGCGAAAAACTTGAGTGCTCAGCGTTAGTTTGGCCGACAATGAAACCTTTGCTCGGCTAAAACATAACAATATAACTAAAAGTGTCTCATTATTGGGGGATTAAAAAATGCTCAATAAAAAGCCCGCACTAAGCGGCCTTTTTATTGAAACAGGGAAAAGGCTTAGTGCCTGAAATGACGCATTCCCGTGAGCACCATCGCCATGCCATGTTCATTTGCTGCTGCAATGACTTCTTCATCTCGCATGGAACCACCGGGCTGAATAATACAGCTAATGCCGGCTGCCCCTGCGTTATCAACGCCATCGCGGAAGGGGAAGAATGCATCAGACGCCATCACTGCGCCGACCACTTCGAGCCCTGCGTGCTCGGCTTTAATGCCGGCAATGCGAGCACTGTTAATACGGCTCATCTGGCCTGCGCCAACGCCAACAGTTTGGTTATTTTTGGCATAAATAATGGCGTTAGACTTGACCATTTTGGCGACCTTCCAAGCAAACAGCATGTCGGTCATCTCGCTGTTTGTTGGCACTCGTTTAGACACCACCTTGAGATCTTGCTCAGTAATCATGCCGTTGTCGCGGTCTTGAATCAGCAGACCGCCATTGACGCGTTTGTAGTCAAAGTCTTGCGGACGCTGCTCACCCCAGGTGCCGCATTCTAGAAGCCTGACGTTTTTCTTCGCGGCCACTACAGCGACGGCATCAGCCGATACTGAGGGGGCAATAATGACTTCAACAAATTGTTTTGCACAAATAGCTTCTGCAGTCTTGGCATCCAACTCACGGTTAAAGGCAATAATGCCGCCGAAGGCCGATTCTGGGTCTGTGGCAAAAGCGAGATCATAGGCAGTGCCAATGTCGACCGCTACTGACACACCACAGGGATTGGCGTGTTTAACAATGACGCAGGCGGGCTGGTCAAACTGCTTTACGCATTCTAGGGCGGCATCAGTATCGGCAATATTATTGAACGAGAGCTCTTTACCTTGCAGTTGTTTGGCGGTGGCCACACTGGCTTCGGTAGGGTTAGCCTCGGTATAGAACGCTGCTTTTTGGTGTGGGTTTTCACCGTAACGCATTTCTTGGGTTTTGAAATACTGCATATTAAAGGTGTCAGAAAAATCACGGACAGTGTTGTCGATATCTCGTGCGCCAAAGTGATTGGCAATCATGCCGTCATAACCAGCTGTGTGCTCAAAGGCTTTGACCATGAGTGCGTAACGTGTGTCGTAATCAAGCTGTCCTTGATTATCTTGCATTTCCTCAAGTACCGTGGCGTAGTCATTGCTATTGACCACAATAGCTACGTCTTTATGATTTTTAGCTGCCGAGCGAACCATGGTTGGGCCGCCAATGTCGATATTTTCAATGGCATTGGGCAGGGTACAGTCCGGGTCTGCAACCGTGGCTGCAAAGGGGTATAAATTGACCACTACCATGTCGATGGGCTTGATCGCATGTTCTGCCATTACCGCATCGTCGGTCCCGCGACGACCTAAAATACCGCCATGCACTTTTGGGTGCAGAGTTTTAACACGGCCGTCCATCATCTCGGGAAAACCGGTGTAGTCTGAGACTTCAGTCACCGCAATGTTGTTTTCTTGGAGTAAGCGAAAGGTGCCGCCAGTGGAGAGTAGTTCGACGCCGAGGGCGTTTAGTGCGCGGGCAAAATCAACAATGCCGTTTTTGTCAGATACGCTAATCAGTGCGCGTGAAACTTTTTTTAGATCGCTCATGAAGTCCTCGGGTAGTTACAAAAGATCATATTGTTTTAGTTTTTTTCGGAGTGTACCTCGGTTAAGGCCGAGTATTTCGGAAGCTTTACTCTGGTTTTGCCGAGTATAGGCCATGACTGCGGTTAGCAGTGGTGCCTCGACTTCAGCTAACACTAAATCATAAAGATTCACGGTGCTTTGACCATCTAAATCGTCAAAATAACGCTGCATAGCGTCGGCAACACTGACTCTTAATGAGTGTTGAGTGTCTTTTGTCGGCTGTTGAGCCGGCGGGATATAGTCCGGAGTAGTCAGGTAGCTATTAATGTCTTTTTTGTCTAACACTTTGATATCGTCAGCAGTCATGCGACTTTTTCCTCGTAGCCAGATGCGAAGAAAAAATTATTGAGTAATGTTCGTTGTTGTTCGGTGGTTTCAAGGGTATTGAACTGACGGGTAAAGTCTCTGCCACCGGGTAGCGGGTTGATGTACCAACCAATGTGTTTTCGAGAAATACGCAAACCACCAGCCTCACCATAAAACTCATGCAGTGCGAGCAGATGAGCGGACATGATGGTTGCACATTCTTCCATGCTTGGCGATGCTAGTCGCTTTCCAAATTTAAGAAAGTGATTTATTTGGTTGAAAATCCAGGGATTACCCTGGGCGGCACGTCCAATCATGACTGCAGCAGCACCTGTGTGTTGTAGGACTGAAACAGCTTTTTCTGGATCGGTAATGTCACCGTTTGCTAGCACGGGAATGGATACTGCCTCCACGACTTGGGCGATGGTGTCGTACTCAACCTCACCGACAAAACGACAGGCTCGCGTACGACCGTGGACAGCCAGCGCGGAGATACCTGCGTCCTCTGCAATTTTTGCAATGGTCACTGCGTTGCGGTTTTGTCTGTCCCAGCCAGTGCGAATTTTTAAGGTAACGGGGACGTCGGTCGCAGAAACTACGGCTTCTAAGATGTCTTTCACTAGCTCTGGATTTTGCAGTAACGCTGACCCTGCAGCACGCTTGCATACTTTTTTAGCAGGACACCCCATATTAAGATCAATAATCTCAGCACCCTGCTGGACGTTGAATTTGGCTGCTTCTGCCATCATTTGAGGATCGTAGCCAGCTATTTGCACTGACCTTGGTGCAGGTTCATCACCAAATTGCACTCGGAGGCGAGACTTACGAGTCGACCACGTGGTCGGGTCGGCGGCTACCATCTCAGATACAACTAAACCAGCGCCCATTTTTCTGCATAGTTGGCGGAACGGTAAATCAGTCACGCCGGCCATGGGTGCAAGCACGGTTTGGTTTTTAATGTGATAAGGGCCAATATTAAACACGTTAATCTCAGGTGCCACGTTAAGGGTTGATCATAATACCCCTTGAACGATTGATTAAAAAGTGATCAATTAAAAAATATGCCGTTTATTGATAATTCTGCGTTAGCAAGTGACTAAAGCGCGTTAAATGCAGAGCTACTTCAATTTTTGGGCGCTCAATTGGGCCCATTCAGACTGGATAACTGGGGCAGAGAATTTAAAGTGCCCACTGTATGGCGCAGATACGGCTTCAATTTGTCTATCCAGAAGCCCTGCTAAGCACAGTAAACCATTGGTCTCAGTCATGGCGCTAAGTTTGGGTGCTAGCTCAATAAGCGGTGCTGCTAAAATATTGGCCACCATCACTTCCGCGCACAGGTCTTTGGGAACCTCGTCAGGAAGATAGGTAACGAGTCGATCATCAGTAATATTATTACGTTGCGCATTATCGCGACTGGCCAGCAAAGCTTGAGGGTCATTGTCGACAGCGATAACTTGCTTGGCCCCCAGCAGCAGAGCGGCAATGCCTAAAATGCCAGAGCCACAACCATAGTCAATAATAGTCTTGCCATTTAAATCTTGTTTGTCTAACCATCTCAAGCACAAGTGAGTGGTAGGGTGACTGCCCGTACCAAACGCTAATCCTGGGTCAAGACTTAAGTTGACACCTTGAGGGTCCGGCGGGGCAATCCAGCTTGGGCATATCCATAAGCGCTCCCCGCATTTTAGAGGGTTAAAGTGTTTCTTCCATTCTTGAGACCAGTCTTTATCTTCGAGCTGCTCCCAGCGTATCTGTGGAGAGTTTGAAATAGTCGCGTTAAATTGCGCGTTGATCTTTTTGGTGTCGACTGTAGTGGGAAATAAGGCGGTAACAACGCATTGATCCCAGAGAGGGGTTTCGCCGACTGCTGGCTCCAGAATGGGTTGATCGGCCGCATCTTGTATCGTGACCGACAGGGCATTAAGCGCGACAAGAGCGGCTTCTATTTCTTGGCTGTCGTGTCGGGATGAGAGAATAATTAACTGGATCCACTGCATGCTTAAGGTCCGACGTTAGTTTGGCCTATAAAAAGGCAGGGTAGAACCTATAGGCCAAGTTTTTTCTCAAGATAATGAATATTGACGCCACCCTTTTTGAAAGCCTCGTCTCTTACTAGGTCTTGATGAAGGGGAATATTGGTTTTGATACCGTCAATGACCATTTCATCCAGAGCGATACGCATTCTGGACAATGCCGCTTCTCGATCGTGACCATAAGTAATGACCTTGCCGATTAGAGAATCATAATTAGGTGGCACTGTGTAGCCATTATAAATATGAGAGTCAACACGGATGCCGTTGCCCCCTGGGGCGTGATAGGCGTTGATAGTGCCGGGCTGTGGCATAAAGGTAATAGGATCTTCGGCATTAATTCGACATTCAAACGAGTGGCCACGAAAGATAATATCTTCTTGCTTAAAGCTTAGAGGGCGTCCGCTTGCAATTAAAAGCTGCTCTTTAACGATATCAACGCCTGTAATCATTTCAGACACGGGATGCTCCACTTGGACCCGAGTGTTCATTTCGATAAAGTAAAAATGGCCATCTTCATAAAGGAATTCGAAGGTTCCGGCACCGCGATAGTTGATTTGAATACAGGCTTTTACGCAGCTCTCAAACACTGCCTGCCTAGCGTCCTCTGGAATGCCTGGAGCAGGTGCTTCTTCGAGTACTTTTTGGTGTCGCCGCTGCAAGGAGCAGTCCCGGTCTCCAAGATGGATGGCCTGGCCCTGACCGTCTGAAAGTACCTGCACTTCGACATGCCTTGGGTTTTGGAGAAATTTCTCCATGTACACCGTGCCGTCACCAAAAGCTGCTGCTGCTTCAGTCTGCGTTATAGAAACGGCATTGACCAAGGCTTCTTCATTCTCGACCACACGCATGCCTCTGCCGCCGCCGCCTGCCGCTGCCTTAATAATAACGGGATAGCCAATTCGTGTAGCCGTAGAACGCAAAGTCTCAGGATCATTAGATAATGGGCCGTCAGAGCCCGGTACAGTTGGAACGCCTGCTGCTTTCATAGCCTTAATGGCCGCAACCTTGTCCCCCATAACGCGAATTACGTCCGCGGTTGGCCCGATAAAAACAAAGCCGCTTTTTTCAACCTGCTCGGCAAAGTTGGCGTTTTCTGCCAGAAACCCATAGCCAGGGTGCACAGCAGAGGCGCCGGTTATTTCCATTGCGCTAATAAGGGCAGGAACATTCAGGTAGCTTTGTGGTGACGGATTTGGACCAATGCAAACAGCCTCATCGGCTAATTTAACGTGCTTAAGTGCAGCGTCAATTTTCGAATGAACGGCAACGGTTTTTATATCCAACTCTTTACAAGCGCGGAGAATTCGTAAGGCAATTTCGCCGCGATTGGCGATAAGCACTTTATCCAGCATGGTTTATTTCCTGAGCGCTATTAAATAATCGTGAATAAAGGTTGATCGAATTCTACGGGATCGCCGTCTTCAACCAGCACGGCGCCAATAACTCCGCCTTTATCCGCTTCAATTTGATTCATCATTTTCATGGCTTCGATAATACAAAGAACATCGCCCGGTGAAACAGTTTGACCAACGCTTGCAAATGCCGGCGAGCCAGGAGCAGGAGAGGCATAAAAGCTACCGACCATAGGAGAATTTACGATATGACCCTGAAGTTCAGCTGGTGGGGTAGGCTCTACAGCGTGCCCACCGCTAATGGCAGGTGTGGCTGCCACAGGGGCCGCTGCAATGGCAGGCGGTGCAGCATAAGAGACTACTTGAGGACCACGACTGATTCGAACTGAATCTTCGCCTTCAGTAATTTCAAGTTCATTAATATTAGACTCTTCAAGCAGCTCAATAAGCTTCTTAACTTTACGGATATCCATTGTTGTCTCTCAATCTATTGTTGTTGGTCAAATTTACTTAAGGCGGCATCTAGCGCGAAATCGTAGCTTTTTGCTCCAAACCCACAGATTACACCTTCTGCGATATCTGAAAAGTAAGAGTAGTGTCTGAATTTTTCCCGTGCGTGAACGTTGGACAGATGCACTTCGATAAAGGGAATGTTGACTCCAAGTAAGGCGTCTCTAAGCGCGATACTCGTATGAGTAAAGGCACCAGGATTAATGATAATAAAATCCACACCCTCGCTAACGGCGTTATGAATGTTATCAATAAGCTCGTGTTCAGCATTACTTTGCAGAGCCTTGAGGCTGTGCCCAGCGGCATCTGCATTGCTAATTAGCCGCTGATTAATGAGCTCTAGCGTTTGACCCCCGTAAACCTCTGGTTCGCGAGTGCCAAGCAAGTTAAGGTTTGGGCCGTGTAGTAATAATAAGTTGGCCATAATCACTCTCAATGCGGATTAAGTTAAGAGTGAATTCTGCACTAAAATGTATAAACTGTCTATGGCTGCAGGTAAAAATTTGCTTTTCGACGAAATTAGCAGAAATTGAGTGGTTTTTCTGTATTTTTTACAGATATTTATGATTTTGCAGGGATGGAGGTTACCATTAAGGCGACGTTTAACGCATTTAGCGACATGTTGGCCTCTGTAGGTGGCTAATTCCCGCAAAATCAGCTAATGTCGGTAAAAGTGAATCTAAAATACGCTAACATCTGCTAAATGGCTTCTGGAGCGCTGGATGGCGTTGATCAAAGTGTTTTCCAGTAGAATTTGAGGTAAAACCTCGGCAGAGTCCTTACCTTCTGGGTAGACAAGATAGAGCGGAACACCACTGCGCTGAAATTGGTTGAGTAGTTTTGTGATTTCAGGATCATTGTTGGTCCAATCACCTTTCAGGTAGGTTACCTGATTGTCACTTAAGCTTTGATAGAACGCATTAGTAAAAGCAATTTTCTCATTGGCTAGGCAGGTAATACACCAATCTGCAGTTAAATTAACAAAAACGGGCTTTTGCGCCTGTCGTAATTCACTGAGACGTTGCTGGGAATAGGGCTCCCATCGCGCTGGCTCAGTATCTTTAGTGATTGACCAAGCAGGGATAGTTATGGCTCCTATCAGACATAAGGCCGCAAATAAATTTGCAAAAGATAGGGTGGTTATTTTATGTCCTGCGGCCTGCCTTAATTTGGTTAACCAAATGGACATTGTAATTAAAACTAAGCCGATAATGATGGTGGCAACAATATCTACACTTGTTTGTCTGCCAACGACCCAGATTAGCCATACCCCAGTGATATAGAGGGGGAAGGCTAGAAATTGCTTGAAGCTATCCATCCAAGCTCCTGGGCGAGGTAACTTGGCGGTCAGGCTAGGAATCCAGGCGAGTAGAACAAAAGGTAACGCCATACCTAGGCCTAAAAAGGCAAACACTAATAGCGCTAAATAGCTTGGTTGAGCTATTGCAAAGCCAAGTGCTGGGCCCATAAAGGGGGCGGTGCACGGGCTAGCAACAGTGGTGGCCAAGACGCCTGTCATGAATGAAGACGACAGACTCTCATCTCGCTCTGAAGACTGCCCTATCGACATGAGGCTAGAGCCTATTTCTAAATAACCAGAAAAAGCCAATCCCATAATAAAAAACAGGTAGATTAATAACATGACAAACAGAGGTGACTGAAGTTGAAATCCCCACCCAATGGCTTCGCCGGCCGCTCGTAAGCTAAGCATGACGAATGCAATTCCAACAAAACTAGAGACCACACCCGCGGTATAAGCCAAGCCATGGGATCGTCGGCTTGATGCGGTTTGATGTGTCATAGTAAAGCTGAGAGCTTTTATTGAGAGAACTGGGAAAACACAGGGCATTAGATTCAATATCATGCCACCCAATAAGGCGAATATGAGAATCACGCCTAGAGAGAATTCCTGCTGTCTGGGGTTAATGATTGAGCCACCTTGCATGGCGGCTTGTGCAGCGGTAGATGGAGTGTTGCTGATATCAACTTTGCCGCTGAGAAAATCAACCGTAAGCCATTGCTTGTACGGTGGGTAACAGAGGCCCGCATCAGCGCAGCCTTGAGACTCGATTTGGATTTCCATCTGGTCGCTCTCTGCCTTGTAGGGAAGGACGATGGATGTTGTTGTGTAATAGACTTCTAGCTCTTCTTCAAAAAAGTCGTCCCACTTGCGCTTGCCCGTCTCAAAGATGGGCGCTTCTAATTGGCTCGTTGCATCGACGGCGCTAAAGTTAAATCGATCGCGATAAAGGTAGTACCCTTCAACAATCGACCAATTCAGGATTAATTCGCTCTCTTTGATCTCAATGGCGACTTGATAAACTTGCGCCACTGGCAAAAACACGGTATCTGGTGATGCGAGCCTGTTATTTTTAACCGGCGAAGAGATATTATCGGAAAAGGAATTTTGTGCGAAGCTCAGCGATGCTAACAAATAGGTTAGTAAAATTAAGGTTGTTTTGAACAACTTGTCCATCTTTGGCTTCCTGAATTGAGATTTTTTAGCTTATTAGACGATAGTTACGGTTACTAAGCTTTATTGTATCCCTATTTCATCGCATATGGATATTTTGCAGGCTGCGACGACCTAATTTGATGATCTAATTCACAAAACACTTTAATGCCCAGACCTAAATATGTTTGATCCTGTATAGTTATACGTAGGAGCATATTTATGAAGCGATTTTTTATCTTAGTAATTCTGAGTTCGGTTATGGCATTGGTGGGCTCACTAATAGCGCCAAGGCTAATGGCTCAAGTGATAGATGAGAAATTGCAACCAGCCTCGTTAATGATTAGTGGTGCGTACATACGCACGATGCCGCCGGGTCAGAAAGTGACGGCGGCTTTTCTAACAGTCTCTAATGTGGAAGAGTCTGACTGCCAGATTTTATCGGCTACGTCACCCCTCACCAACCGCATTGAATTTCATCAGCATCAACATGTGGACGGACTAATGCGGATGCGCCAGATGAAATCAGTATTAATAGCTGCTGGCGAAACTGTAGTTTTTAAACCGGGTGCTTTTCATATAATGTTTTTTAATATTGATAATCCTCTGATGGATGGCGATAAGACAGAGGTTACATTACAGACAGATGAGTGCGGTGACTATAGCGCCGAGTTAGAGGTAAGAAGCTTGGTTAAACCGAAAGTGATGGACCATCATTGATGGGCTTTTTCAAAATAATAATAACCGCTTGGCGACGATTTTTTAGCGGTGCTGGCGAAACATTGTCTGAAGATTATATTGGCAAAAATGCGCCTAAAAAATTACGTGTTGGCCTTTATACCACCTTAGTTGCCCTTGTCTTTCTGCTGCTTTTAGGTTGGTACTGGAGCCAAGAGCCCGCTGAATTCAATATTCATGTAGAGACTAATACTGGGGCTGTTATTGGTGAAACTACGGCGAGCGCTTTAGTTAATGTTGTCGATGTCTTGCTAGATAAACCAGGTGGTTATCTAAGTAACGATATTATGCCTCCAGGGATTTGGCTAGATAACCAGCCGAGCTGGGAATATGGCGTAATAATTCAAGTTAGAGACCTTAGTAAAGCGATGAGAGAGTCTTTTAGTCGCTCTCAATCGCAGTCTGCAGAGGATCCTGATCTATCTCTGGCTGAGCCGCGATTTAATGTTGACCATGTACGGTGGGCTGCACCTTGGCCTGAGGTGGAGTACAGAGAAGGTCGAAATTACGTGGCTTCTTACCTCGAGCGCTTGAGTGATGAGGAGGCTTTTGACGCGCAATTTTACGCTAGAGCCGATAATTTGCGTTACTGGCTCGGCACAGTAGAGAAGCGATTGGGTAGTCTCTCTCAACGTTTATCGGCGAGCGTTGGTCAGCGACGTATTAACACTGACTTATCAGGGAGCTTAGGCGCTCGACAGTCTACAGCGTCGCCTCGAGAATTGGTGGTTAAAACGAGCTGGTGGCAAATCGACAATGTGTTCTATGAAGCGAGGGGTACAGCATGGGCACTAGTTCATTTTTTAAAAGCGGTTGAGGTCGATTTTGGTGACGTACTGGCGCGAAAAAATGCTACCGTCAGCCTGCGGCAAATAATTCGTGAGCTTGAAATGACACAAAGACCACTTCGCTCACCAATGATTGTTAACGGCGAAGGCTTTGGTTTGCTGGCCAACCATTCTCTGGTTATGGCGTCCTATATCAGTCGCGCTAATGCCGCAATTATCGATTTACGAGAGCTTATGTCTCAAGGTTAGTGTTACCTAGCGGGCTGGGTGATGAGTAACTATGCCCTGTTGGGTTGCCAAAAATAAAATATCGGCAGGTTTTAAGGCAAATAAACCGTTGGTGACTACCCCGGTAATCTGATTGATTTTTTCCTCTAACGCACATGCGGAACCGATTGGATGCAGGTGATGTACGTCGAGTATTAGGTTTCCATTATCAGTAACAATATTCTCACGCCACACTGGATCGCCACCCAATTTAACTAGCTCTCGGGCAACATGACTTCGGGCCATTGGGATAACTTCGACTGGGAGAGGAAAAGTACCTAAGTTTTTCACCCATTTACTCTCGTCAGCAATACAGACAAATTCATTAGCCACTGCAGTCACAATTTTCTCTCGGGTTAGTGCTGCGCCACCGCCTTTAATTAACTCTAGCCGCGTATTAGCTTCGTCAGCGCCATCGACATAAATAGTGACTTCTGAGACAGCATTTAACTCAAAAACTTGGATGCCGTGACTGCGCAGACGCTTGGCAGAACCTTCTGAGCTAGCAACGGTAGCTAGAAATTTATGTTTGTGCTGGGCTATAAGATCAATAAAACAGTTTGCTGTAGAGCCAGTGCCAATACCGACAATGCTGTCAGATTCAATTTTTTTAACGACATAATCAACAGCAGCTTGAGCTACTGCCTGTTTAAGTTGGTCTTGATCCACGTAATGCCCCACACAAGTTGGTTGCCTAAATTACTATCACAAGTATACGGTGATTTATTTTGGAAATCAGAATCATCACTTAAATTAAGATATTTTCACGTTGCCCCTAAACAACGTACTGGCGTATAGAGTCATATCAACTTACCATTGCATCTTTGTTCAATAACTTGGGTTACTCATGCCGCAGAAGTACGTTAAAAAAATCCTCGATGCTCGTATTTACGATTTGGCCATAGAAACGCCAGTAGACCCTGCACCTTTGCTTTCAAAGCGGCTAAATAACAAGGTGCTGTTGAAGCGCGAAGACTTGCAACCGGTGTTTTCATTCAAACTGCGTGGTGCTTACAATAAGTTACGACAGTTATCTGAAGCGGAGAGAGCAGGCGGCGTTATCGCAGCCTCGGCAGGCAATCATGCCCAAGGGTTAGCCCTGGCGGCTCAGAAGATGAGCATCAATGCGACTATTGTTATGCCCAAAACAACGCCTCTCATTAAGGTGGATGCGGTACGTGGTTGGGGGGCAAAGGTTATTTTGTTCGGTGACAATTATAACGCGGCAGCAGATCATGCTAATCAGCTTGTTGCCGAGGAGGGGCTGACTTACATTCATCCATTTGATGATCCTGACATTATTGCTGGGCAGGGTACCGTCGGTATGGAGATTTTGCGTCAGTTACCTGGAGATTTGGACGTCATTTTTGTAGCAGTTGGCGGTGGCGGCCTATGTGCTGGGATAGCGGCCTATGTAAAATATGTCCGCCCAGGTGTAAAGGTGATTGCCGTAGAGTCTGATGATGCGGCCTGTTTAGATGCGGCCATGAAAGCGGGGCGACCGGTAAAGTTAAAAGAAGTCGGCATCTTTGCTGATGGCACTGCGGTGGCCGAAGTTGGCACAGAAACTTTTCGAATTCTCAAGGATCTGGTTGATGAAGTGATTACGGTTACCACCGATGAAATTTGCGCTGCAATCAAAGATGTCTATAACGATACTCGCGCAATCTGTGAGCCCTCCGGCGCTATGGGTGCCGCGGGGCTAAAAAAATATGTTGAGCAAAGTGGTGTACAAGGGCAGACATTAGTGGCTGTTCAGTGCGGGGCAAATATTGATTTTGATCGCCTGCGCTATATTTCTGAACGCACAGAAATTGGTGAGAAGCGTGAAGCCATATTGGCGGTTACCTTAGAGGAGCAACCAGGAAGTTTCGCTAAATTTTGCAAAGCGATCGGTAAACGTACTATATCTGAGTTCAATTATCGATACAGTGATTCCCGTCAGGCGCAAATTTATGTTGGCGTAAAGGTGTCCGATGATGGTGATCGATTTGAGCTAGTTAAAGAGCTTCTGGAAAAAGGCTATCCAGTTTCTGATATCACTGATAGCGAAATAGCGAAATCTCATATACGACATATGGTCGGTGGTCGCTCACCACAGGTAGGCGAAGAACAGGTATTTCGATTTGAGTTTCCGGAGCGTCCCAGCGCTTTAGCCAATTTCCTCATTGAGTTAGGTAGTGGGTTAAATATTTCAATGTTCCATTACCGCAACCATGGGTCGGCATTTGGTAAGGTGCTCGTTGGATTTCAGGCGTCTAAGGAAGATGGACTTGAGGTCAAACGCTTTTTCGATGAATTGGGTTATCGCTATGAAGACGAAACTCATAACGAGGCTTACCAGCTTTTTCTTGGTAGCTAATGGAAGTCATCCAATTCATTGGCAGTTAAAGCAGGTCAGATATTTTACGTATTTGAATTGCCTCGAAACCTGACCCTGCCAATGCATCTGAAATAACCACGACAGGATCATCTGCAGAAAAATCATTTCGTTGAAGCATTATCGCAGCCGCAGCCGCGAGGGTTTTTTCAGGATCTTCGCTAAATGCAATCTGATAGCTCAAGACATTTCGATTTAACATCAATTGGCGCATTGTCAGACTATTGTCAGTAAATGCACAAATTATAGACTCCTGAGGGTGGCAATTTGTCACACGATTGGCCATTCGGCCTCGGCGAGTGGGGACGATTATTGCTTTGGCGGCGATAGCTTCGGCTAAAGTAACCGCTGCTTTTGCAATCTGCTGCTTATCGTTTTCGACAATCAAATTATCTGTAAACATCAGACCTCGACTACTTTCAGTAGATCGCGCAATTCGATCGAGAATCTCAACGCACTTAACCGGGTGCTTTCCTACCGTGGTTTCGCCTGACAGCATAATCGCATCGGCTTCTTCATAAACGGCATTAGCTACATCAGTTACCTCGGCACGCGTTGGAATAGGGTTTTCGATCATCGACTCTAACATATGCGTCGCCACGATAACCCGCTTACCCATCTCTGCGCAGGTGCGAATAATACGCCGTTGAACGCGCGGTAATACCTCTAAGGGAATTTCAACGCCCAGATCACCTCGAGCTACCATAATACCGTCTGCAGCCTCGATAATTTCTACCATATTGGTGATGGCTTCTTGATCTTCTAGTTTAGCAATGACCTTAATTTCCTCAGACTTATCGCCTAGTAGCTCTCGTAATTGGAGAATATCGGAAGCCTCTCTTACGAAGGAAAGGGCTATAAAATCGACGCCTTGCTCTGTACCAAATTCAATGTCACGCCGATCTTTTTCGGTAATAGCGGGTAAATTAACTCTTATCCCCGGCAGATTAACATGGCGCTTACTTTTCAATAGACCGCCATCAATCACTTTAACCTGCATCACTCGATCTTGCTTTGCCAGAACCTCAAGATTGATCAGACCATTATCTACCGTGATGGTGTCGCCAATATTTACGTCAGTAATAAGATCGTCATAGTTTATGTGGATGGAAGATTCTTCCACGTTCTCTGCTCCACGAGCAACAATAGAAATGGTGTCACCTTCATTGAGGTGCAAATCGTCAACCATGTCTCCGGTGCGAATTTCAGGACCTTGAGTATCAAGCAAAATAGCAACTGGATGGTCTAGCTTTTTATTGAGTGTCTGGATAGATTTTATGATTTTGGCGTGTGACGCATGGTCACCATGAGACATATTTAGTCGCGCTATATTCATTCCCGCTGAGGCCATCTTCTCTAGCATTTCTATGGATTCAGTCGCTGGTCCAATAGTGCAAATTATTTTTGTTTTACGCATATGATCTCTTTTTCAGTGGCAATTAAATGTAAGGGTATATCCCATTGCTGACGTATAAGATGGGGTATTTCTTGAAGGCTATGAGCTAAACCTATCAGTGTTGGTTTTGGATATTCGGCTTCAGCCATAAATGCCAGGGAGCGATCATAAAATCCACCGCCCATGCCGATGCGGGTTCCTTCTCGATCAAAGGCCACTAGTGGCATCAACAAGATATCAAGGTCTTTTGCCGATAACATCATTGCCTGCTCGACCACTGGCTCTAAAATACCATAACGATTAGCTTTTAATTCCGTGTCAAGATCGTACTGAGCAAAGTAAAGGCAATGCGCGTTAAGTGGGTCTATAACCGGTAAAAAGCAGTAGCAACCTGCTGTTCTAGCCGCAGACACAAGCAAAGAGGGGTCTATTTCACCATCGTTGGCTAGGTATACACCAATACGGCTACCTTGGGAAAAGAACGATTCTTTATTGACTAGCAGCGACATTTGCTGAGCGGCAAGTTGCTGATGTTGCTCTGTCAACGAGCATCGTTTAACGCGTAGCTGGCCTCGAATTTCGCCACTGTCCATTTTCTCTCTACCTATAATGAAACCCCAGGGTGCCGCTGCCAACGTGGCCTTGAACCGAAGAGTTCAAGTTGGCGACTCTAGCAACACATCAGGCTTTCCGACGCACGGAATTGCACAACAATGCTGACAAAAAGAAGCCGGATAATAATTATCGGCTCAGGGACTTCTTGGCTGGCAAACACCCCAGGAAACACCATTATAACAGAGCATCCGTTTAAAATAGCGGCAGTCATAGAGAATTTTAAGAAGTTTTTTGAAGTCGTTCGATTAATTCGTCAAATCAGAGAGGACAGAGTTTAATTTTGCGTTCATCGAACTTAACACCCCAGAAGCCTCTGTATGTTTCTGAGCAGTATTCTCGGTTCGAATTAAGTCATGGGCTAAATTAAGTGCAGCCATGACAGCGATACGTTCGAGACCAATAATGTGAGAACCTTTTCGTATCTCTTCCATTTTTTCATTTAAGATTTCTGCAGAATATTCTAGTGCTTCGCGCTCTTCAGGAGCACAATTAACCTGATATTCTTTATCTAGAATACGAATTTTTAATGAAATATTTGCCATCATTGTTCTGCACTTAAGGCTTGTAAGCGGTTAATCATAGTTTCAACTTTGCGCTTTGCCATCTCATTTTTTTTCATAAGTTGGCTGCGCTCCCCAAGTAGATCAACTTCGCGATTGCGCAATGCCTGATTGTCTCGCTTAAGTTGCTGGCAGAGCTCGATTAAGCGGTCCAAGTTTTGTTCAAAATTATCATTATCGGTCATGGTTAAAAACTTACCGCTACAAAGAAGGAAGAGTAAAACCGTATAACTATAGGCATTGTAGCGGGGATGGTCAATTACAAGATGATAAGATTACGCGAAACACAGATGCGCCCTTATACTAAGAATGTTAGAATACAATGCTAAACTAGAGGGGTACTGATGTGACGTTTGAAGAACTTGAAGACTTGTTTTATGCCGTCAAGATTACGGCGAGTCCTTCTGCTTTCCATGGCTTTCTCTGCGGTCGCTTGACTTGTGGGGCTGTGGGTATTGAAGATTTAATTGAGACGTCCTCCGATTGGCTTACGCTTTCCGAAGAGCAAAGTGAAGCAGCCCAACCATCTTTGCGTGATTTTTTTGAATCATCGTTAAGTAATCTAGAGGATGTATCCTTTCTCTTCCAACCCTTATTGCCAGAGGATGAATTACCCTTGGGAGAGCGGTTGAGTGCTGTTGGGGAATGGGCTAGCAACTATATCTCTGGACTTGCTGAAGGTATGGAGAGTAATTTTGAAGTTTCAGGCGAAGGTAAAGAAGCCTTAGATGACCTTGCTGCCATTGGGCAGGTTTCGCTGGATTTTGAAACTGAAGATGAAGGTGAGCGTGACTACACTGAATTAGTTGAATATATCCGAATTGCGGTGCAGGTTATTTTCACGGATTTGCATCCTGAACTAAATGCAGATCTTGAACCAACTATCCATTAAAATCGTAAAATATAAAAGCACCGTATGGAGCCTATATGATGATCGCCAATAAAGAATACGCAGCTCGAAGAAAAGAATTAATGTCGCTAATGCATGGCAATAGCATCGCGATCATAGCGTCCGCGCCTGAAAAAATACGCTCGAGAGATACCCATTACGCGTATAAACAGAACGTAACGTTGTCCTATCTCTCCGGGTTTCCTGAACCAGAGTCTGTTATGGCATTAATTCCTGGACGTGAGCAGGGTGAGGTAGTTATTTTTTGCCGCGACAAAGATCCGCTGCGAGAAACCTGGGATGGTTATCGAGAGGGTCCAGGTGGTGCAGTTGCGAATTTTGGTGCTGATGACGCGTTTCCCATTAGTGACATTGATGACATATTGCCTGGCCTGCTAGAAGGGAAGGATCGAGTTTATTACGCAATTGGCAAGGATCCAGATTTTGATGCGCATCTCATGGCCTGGATCAATGATGTTCGCAGCCAAAGGGGCAGCGGGGCATTGCCACCCAGTGAATTTGTTGACCTAGACCATTTTGTTAACGAGATGAGGCTAATAAAGACTGCTCCAGAAATTAAAGTTATGCGCAAGGCGGGCGAGATCTCTGCTCGCGCCCATTGTCGTGCAATGAAAATAAGTCGTCCGGGGTTATTTGAGTATCAATTGCAGGCGGAGATAGAACATGAATTTATGGCTTCTGGTGCTAGGGCACCTGCCTACAGCAGTATTGTCGGCGGTGGAAAAAATGGCTGCGTACTGCACTATATTGAAAACAGAGACAAGTTAGAAGATGGGGATTTAGTGCTGATCGATGCAGGCTGTGAATTTCAAGATTATGCGGCGGACATTACCCGTACTTTTCCTGTTAATGGTAAGTTTAGCGAAGCACAAGCCGCTATTTATGACATCGTTTTACAGGCACAGGCAGATGCAATTAAAGTTATTGGCCCTGGTATTGAGTACAACAAAGCTAATGAAGCAACCATTCGAACTATTACTCAAGGTCTTGTAGATCTTGAAATTCTAGAAGGTGATGTGGATGAATTGATTGCTGAGGAAGCTCATCGCGAATTCTATATGCATGGAGCGGGCCATTGGCTGGGTATGGATGTTCATGATGTTGGGGATTATAAGATCGACAATAAATGGCGCGTTCATGAACCAGGCATGGTGGTTACTATAGAACCGGGTATTTATATCGCTCCGGACAACACTAATGTGGACGAAAAGTGGCGCGGCATCGCAGTGCGTATTGAGGATGATGTGGTTGTGACGAAGGGCGGCAATGAGGTCATTACCTCTGGAGTGCCAAAAGCCCGAGATCAGATTGAAGCCTTAATGGCAACCTAATGAGTAGCTGATGGCGCAGGAAAATACCGAACAATTAGAGCGGCCAGAGACCCACTTCGATGTGGCCATTGTCGGTGGAGGGATGGTTGGGATTAGCTTGGCATTGTTACTAGCTGAGCAACAGGGATTGAAAATTTTACTAATTGAATCTCAATCGATGGCCGTACAGTCAGCAACGCAACCTACTTACAGCCCCAGCTTTGATGCGCGTTCTACAGCTCTGTCTTGGGCTAGTCGTAAAATTTATCAATCAGTTGGCCTATGGGATAGGCTTCAATTACACCTGTCCGACATAACCCAAATTCATGTTAGCGATCGTGGCCATGGGGGTTTGACGCGCATGACTGCCGATGACGCCGATGTTGAGGCCCTTGGTTATGTGGTTGAAAACCGATGGTTGGGCTCAGTGCTCCTTGAACACCTCAATCAATCTAAGGTTGAGGTCCATATGAACTCAGAGGTTGCAGAGCTCAAACCTTTGTCGTCCGGCATGCAGATGCACCTAAAGCGGGGTGACTCCTCTAATAGTGAATTAGAAAACCACTTAGTGGAGGCTAGTTTAGTGGTAATTGCTGATGGAGCAGAGTCGCAGACTGCCCAGAAACTGGGTATCTATAGTGACACGACGTCCTATAATCAAACCGCTATTATTGCCAATGTAGAACTTGGAAAATCACATAATGGCATCGCCTATGAGCGATTTACCGATCAGGGCCCTATGGCCCTGTTACCGCTTGCTGACTATGACGGCCAGCATCGTAGTGCACTGGTATGGGCGCGACCCACCGAGATTGCAGAACAGTTGATGTCTTCAAGTGATGCCGATTTTCTCCAGAGTTTGCAGAAAATATTTGGTTATCGTCTTGGGCGGTTTAAAAATATAGGGGAGCGTGGCTCCTATCCTTTGGCGTTGGGCATAGCGAACGAACAGGTACGGCGAAACGTTTTACTTATGGGGAATTCAGCTCATAGTCTTCATCCGGTTGCTGGCCAAGGTTTTAACTTATCGCTCCGTGATGCAGCTGCTCTAGCCTCAATAGTTCAGCGGGCGCGAGAAGGTAGCCGACCTATTGGCTCGTTAGAGGTATTAGAGGAATATTATCAAGAACAGTTGAGTGATCAGCGCAATACTCTAATGTTTAGCGATAGCTTGACGAAATCGTTTGGCCGCTCATCATCACTTGCTGCTTTAGGGCGAAACGCGGGCTTGCTCACTCTGGATTTAATACCAGGGCTACGGCAGCGTTTTGCTAGGTTTGGGATGGGCATGTCGAACACTGAGGCTAAACATGGCTGACTTAGGCGGAGAGTCTTACGACGTTATTATTGTTGGTGCGGGTATGGTTGGTGCCAGTGCAGCCTGCCTGTTGGCTCAGGCACGATGTACTAGGCAAGACAAGCCTTTAAAAATTGCTTTGATAGAGTCCGTTGCTGCCAGCTCTTTTGATAATCAAACATTTGATCCTCGCGTAGCGGCGGTCACTGAGAAATCTCGTCAGCTACTAGAGTCATGCGGAGTCTGGCACAGTATAGAAAGATTGCGCGCTAGCCCTTACTTGGCAATGCAGGTTTGGGACTCAGAGAGCACGGGTAAAATTGGCTTTGATTGCCACGCTATACACCAGCCTAATCTCGGTCATATCGTTGAAAATTCGGTGATTATCCAAGCACTACTCGCCGAGATAGAGGCGCTGGATAATATTGATCTTATTTGCCCAGCGACTATTTGTGATTATCAAAATGAAGACGACAGCATAAGTGTCCAGCTTGATGATGGCCGTTGGTTGAGTGCAGCATTGCTAATAGGAGCCGATGGCGCCAATTCAAAAGTTCGACAGCATTCTAAAGTTGAAACTAAAGAGTGGAGTTATCATCAAGAGGCGATAGTCGCTACCATTGAAACTCAATATTCTAATCAACAGACAGCCTGGCAATGCTTTACGCCAAAGGGCCCTTTAGCGTTATTGCCTTTAAACAATAATGGTGATTTGTGCCGAAGTTCTATTGTGTGGTCTCAGGAATCAGAAACGGCCAAGTCACTTATGAGTCTTAGTGACGAGCAATTTTGTGCTGAGCTTTCTAGAGCTAGTGAGTATTGTTTAGGTGATGTTGTGTCGATAGATAAACGGTTTAGCTTCCCTCTTATACAGCGTCATGCCATTGATTATGTAATGCCGAGGATTGCACTGGTAGGTGATGCGGCGCATTCCATACATCCGCTAGCGGGCCAGGGTGTTAACATGGGATTTGCAGATATAGAGGTTTTGGTGGAAGAGCTTGCCAGGGCGCGTAGCCGAGGGAATGATATTGGTGATAAGCTTATTTTGACTCGCTATCAGCGCCGACGAAAGCCCGATAATCTAGCAGCGATGGCACTCATGGAGGCCTGTAACAGATTATTTATTGCAGACCAATTACCGCTGAGATTTCTGCGAAGTCTGGGCATGTCGACGCTAAACAAGTCCAGTGTTGTTAAAAACGAACTAATTAAGCTAGCCATGGGCCTTTAAATTTATGATTCTTCTTTGTCATCTGCCAGTCGCTCTTGGCGCTTTTCCTCTTCGAACAGCACGGCTTTAATTTCTTCAAGCACCCCGTCCACGTCTGAAAGTTGAGTATCTTCGGCGAAATTACCATTTAGTTCAATGCCAGGTTTTAGCTTCCCATCTTCGTACAGAGCCCAAATTTCTTTAGCGTATTGGGAGCCTAATAATTCTGGTGCAAACTGGCCGTAGTATTGAGTCATATTGTTCACATCTCGTTCTAGCATAGACTCGGCATGATTGTTTGCTGATGCGTCGACAGCCTGAGGGAGATCGATAATCACCGGTCCGTAATCATCTACTAAGACATTAAATTCAGACAGGTCGCCGTGTACGATGCCCGCGCACAGCATTAAGACAACGTAGTGCATAACTAATGCGTGGTCTTCCAGCGCTTGCTCAGCACTCATTGATACATCGCCTAACCGCGGAGCCACCCCACCTGTTTCATCGGTGACCAACTCCATCAGTAAAACACCATCAAAGCAGCCATAGGGCTTAGGCACTCGAACACCCGCATTGGCGAGCAGATAGAGAGCATCTACTTCGGCATTTTGCCAGGTTTCTTCTTGCTGTTTGCGACCGTACTTTGAGCCCTTTTCCATAGCTCGCGCCCGACGACTATTACGAACTTTACGCCCTTCTTGATATTGAGTTGCCTTTTTGAAGCTGCGTTTCATCGCTTCTTTGTAGACTTTTGCGCAGCGTATTTCCGATCCGCACCGGACCGTATAAACGGTGGCCTCTTTTCCGCTCATTAGTTGACCAATGACCTCATCGATCAAGCCATCCTCAATGAGTGGTCGTAATCGTTTTGGGGTTTTCATTTATCGTGCTTCACGCGCTGACCACTCATAATATTTTTATGTTTATCTAGAGCTAAGGCAATTAATTTGAATGAACCGTTGTAAGCTAATACCTCAACTGACCTAAAGTGTTTTTTTGCACTTCGCTCTAACGGGATAAAGGTATTGACCACAAACAAGGCCCTCCCAGATGAGGACAGCAGCCTTTTTGTGGCTCTAAGAAATTTATCGGACATATCGCCATCGACAGAAAAGCCCTGATGAAAGGGTGGGTTGCACCAGACGGTGTCAAAGCGCTCGACAATATTATTGCCAGCATCTGCTGCAATGACTTTATAGTCAGCAGTGACAGCTTTTAAATTTTCTGCTGCTGCGAGCAATGCTGCTGCATTATTATCGGTTGCCGTTACATGGTGAATACCATGCTTGCTCGCTTGGCAGGCCAAATAACCGTAGCCGCAACCGAGATCGAGAAGGGTCTTCGGTGGCTCGGAAAACTGGCTTAGAAATATTGGTATGTGCTCAGAGAGAAACGCGCTGCCTCGATCAATTTTGTCCCAACCGAAAATACCCGGTTTAGTGATTTGGGAGAATGACGGTAGTTTTTTACTCTCTCTAGTTGAGGGGTAATTTCTATCATCCAAAAGGGTGCGATTAAACTCGTGCAGGGTGATGGTCGCTAAATAACCCTTACCCTTTTTTTCTGCCGCTGTGCGATCACCAAACAAAATACAGGCTTGCTTAACATAGGTTTTGACGCCGTCATTTTTTTCGCCACTTAACACTAAAGTGCCACCCAATTTGAGCAACTTTGATGCTTGATTAATGACATGATGGCTACAGGCCCTCTCTTTTGAGACTCGATATAAAACTACATCATAGCTATGAGGCTCTATTGAGGAAAAATCAAAATCATTAAATTCGGCAACTAATCCAGCGTTGAGAGCTTGCTGGGCAATGTCATAACGATTACTGACTACTTTTAGTGATGCGTTTTGCCCCGCGCCTAAAGAGGCCCAATTGCACTGAGACCAATTTTCGTCAGTAACAGCCAAATATTTACCCTGCTTACTCTGGTTACTTTGCAGCCATAGAGCTAAGCGGGTGACATTGGGGTCTGTAAAGGGCCGCGGCAAATCAAATCCATTATTCATCGGATACAGGCAACCTCTGACGCGGTTAAAGGCCTATAGTCGCCTTCTGCCAAGGATGTATCGAGGACGATTCCGCCCACTTTGGACCTATGCAATTTCACTACGTGGTTACCTAGGGCTGCAAACATTCTTTTCACCTGATGATACTTACCTTCGGCGATGTCTAGGGTTAGGCAGTGGTCATCGACTTGCTCCATTACAGCGGGCAAACAACGATGCTTTTCACCATCGAGTAAAACACCCTCAGCAAGTTTTTCTGTGTAGTCTGGTCCTATTGGATTAGCCAAGGTGACTTGATAAATTTTTCTGCAGTCAGATCGCGGGGAGGTTAGTTTATGATTCCATTTCCCATCGTTAGTGATCAATAAAAGACCGGTGGTATCGATATCAAGACGACCTGCAATCTGCAGTTCTTCACTGCGATGCTCAAAAATAAGGCTGAGTGCGGTTGGGTTGTGGTGATCTTTGGTGACAGAGACCACCCCAGCGGGTTTGTTAAGCATAAAATAACGATCTTTGGCGGCACTGATAATTGAGCCATCAAGAGTGACTATTTGATCAGACGTAATTTTATTAGCTGGATTAGTACATGGATTATCACCGACACAAACCACGCCAGCTTTAACCATGCGCTTTACTTCCGCGCGGGAAAGATCAGTTGCATTACTAATATATTTATCAAGTCTCAAGATTGGTTGCCATCAGCAAGAAGTTGAGCGGCCTCTTTAGCAAAATAGGTCAAAATACCGTCTGCGCCGGCTCGTTTAAACGCCAATAAAGATTCCATAATTATCTGTTCACGGTTCAACCATCCCTTATCAAAAGCGGCACAATGCATGGCATATTCGCCACTAACTTGATAGACAAGCGTGGGCGCTTTTAACTCATCTTTGACGCGACGCAGAATATCAAGATAAGGCATGCCCGGCTTAATCATGATCATGTCCGCGCCTTCATCAAGATCTAAGGCACATTCATGCAAAGCCTCGTCAGCATTGGCGGGATCCATTTGGTATGTTTTCTTGTCACCGCCTTGGAGCTTTGTTGAAGAACCTAGAGCGTCTCGAAATGGGCCATAGTAGCTAGAGGCATATTTGGCGGAGTAAGCTAAAATTTGGGTATTTTCAAACCCATGCTCTTCGAACTCTTCTCGAATAGCGCAAATCCGACCATCCATCATATCTGAAGGCGCTACAATATCTGCTCCAGCTTCCGCGTGAGATAAAGCTTGTCGCACTAAAGTCTCATTAGTGATGTCATTGAGAACGTAACCCGTGTCTTCATCGACAATGCCGTCTTGGCCATGAGAAGTGAAGGGGTCAAGCGCCACGTCGGTGATAACACCTAATGTTGGCGTGGCTTCTTTTATGGCTCGAACTGCTCGTTGCACTAAACCATCTGGGTTGTAGGCCTCTTCAGCTAAAAGCGTTTTTAGTGTTTGATTGACCACCGGGAAAAGTGCTATAGCAGGAATGCCTAGTGCTGAAATCTGCTGAGCTTCCTGAACTAATAGGTCAATAGACAGCCTATTGACACCAGGCATCGATGATACGGGCTCTGACTGGTTGGACCCTTCGATCACAAATAAAGGGAGAATCAAATCGTCCACAGACAACCTAGTTTCCCTAACCAAACGGCGAGAAAAAGCGGTTGCGCGGTTACGCCGCATACGGGTGTAAGGATAAGGTCCGCGGTTACTTTTAAAACTCATAGAGTCTCCAGTAGAACAGCATTTTTCATTCATTCATTCGTTTAAGCTTCGCATGATACGCAAAAAAGCGATTTACCACATGGTTATCGCTAAGCGAGCAATCATTAAAGCGTCCTTTAAATGCGCGCAAAAACGCGAGAAGCGGCATTTAACGTGTCTTCTATATCTTGATCTGTATGGGCTGCCGACATAAACCCCGCTTCATAGGATGCCGGCGCCAAATAAACACCTTCTTCCAGCATGCCGTGGAAAAATCGGCCGAAACGTTCAGTGTCACATTTTATTACTTGGCCGTAGTTGATGATCTTTTCTTCTTCAGAGAAAAAGATACCCCACATAGTGCCCACGTGGTTACTTGTCAGAGGGATCCCCGCCTGTTTTGCTCGATCTACTAAACCTTCTACGAGCCGAGTGGTTCGACTAATGACGGGCTCTAAGAAGCCAGGTTGGGAGATTAATTCTAATGTAGCCAGTCCAGAAGCCATTGCCACCGGATTGCCTGAAAGTGTACCTGCCTGATAGACCGGCCCGAGCGGGGCAATGTGCTCCATAATTTCACGCTTACCGCCAAAGGCACCGACAGGCATACCACCACCAATAACTTTTCCTAAACAAATTAGGTCGGCGTCGATACCATAGTGACCAATGGCGCCCTGCTGGCTAATACGAAATCCAGTCATGACTTCATCTATAATAAGCACAGCTCCACTGGCCGTGCAGCACTCTCGAAGCGTCTCTAAAAATCCTGGGATCGGAGGAACACAGTTCATATTGCCGACGACTGGTTCAACAATAATACAGGCGATTTCATCACCAATTTCAGCAAAAACCTGCCTGACCTGGTCACTGTCATTGTAGGAAAGAGTTACTGTATGGTCGGCAAGACAACTTGGGACTCCAGGGGAACTAGGGACGCCGAGGGTTAAGGCGCCAGAACCCGCCTTAACGAGTAAAGAGTCGGAGTGTCCGTGGTAGCACCCCTCAAATTTAATGATTTTGTCGCGGCCAGTATAGCCGCGAGCCAGCCGAATTGCGCTCATGGTGGCTTCGGTACCTGAATTAACCATGCGAATCATGTCCATTCCTGGAACAATAGAGCAAATCTTATCGGCTAATTGAATCTCCAGCTCAGTTGGGGTGCCAAAGGTCATCGCTTTGTCCAGTTGCGTACGAATAGCCTGCAAGACGTCCTCGTGCCCATGCCCTAGAAGCATTGGCCCCCAAGATAAGACGTAATCAATATATCGATTGCCATCGGCGTCAAACATATAAGCGCCTTTAGCTCGATCGAAAAATATAGGGGTGCCGCCTACAGCACGGAAAGCCCTAACGGGTGAATTTACACCGCCCGGGATGTGTCGTTGAGCGGCCTTAAATAATTCTTCTGAACGAGAGTTTGATGCTTTGGTTGTATCCGACATTAAATTTTCCTGGCGAGTAAACGATACTGCTAGATTTGGGACTGGTATTATCCTTAATTAGAAGGGTAGAAGCTATTTAACTCGCCTAAAAGGGCTGAACAATCACTAAAATAACAATGGTCACCAAGAATAATACCGGGACTTCATTAAAGACGCGAAAGTAGAAATGGCTTTTATCGCTGCGATTATCGGCTAGTTTTTTCATGTGACCTAGGCACATGTGATGGTAGCCAATGAGTAACAGCACGAATCCAGCTTTAAGTTGGAACCAGGTCTGACTCAGATAAGCATCTGGTGCCATAGATACCAACCAAAGACCTAACACAATGGTTGCAATCATTGCTGGATTCGCAATCCCACGGTACAGTTTACGTTGCATCACCTTAAAGCGCTCAATGCTAATTTCATCCTCCGACATAGCGTGATAGACGAATAAGCGCGGCAGATAAAATAGAGCCGCAAACCAGCAAATCACGGCGATCACATGAAAGGCTAATACCCACTTATACATTTGATACTCCATTAAAGCGATACTTCTACTGATGCCGCAAGGTTTGGCATAGTTGGTTGAGTGACTTTGCGGTATTATAGGTGGCTAAAGACGTTCTGGATATTTAAAAGCGAGGCTTAGGTGATTAAAGTTGGTGTTATTGGTGGGACAGGTTATACCGGAGCGGAGCTTCTGCGGCTGTTGACAGGTCATCCCAATGTTGAGATCGCTGCGATTACTTCTCGCAGCAACCAAGGAGAGCTAGTCT
>Ga0302120_10000003_pt1 | contig 115926 bp, 106 predicted proteins | sample AG5_Bottom_MG_FD_203118 | JGI IMG/M metagenome (GOLD analysis project Ga0302120, IMG submission 203118) | Marine microbial communities from Western Arctic Ocean, Canada - AG5_Bottom | ecosystem: Environmental > Aquatic > Marine > Oceanic | place: Canada: Western Arctic Ocean | collected... | reverse complement strand
TATGTTTTTCGAGAATTTTATTCTCTACGGTCGTTATGGCTGACTTTGCAGCCCTCAGTTGATCAAGTATATCGATACAATATTGTCCCTCATCGACCATCCTAGCGACGCCGTTAATTTGGCCGCTAATGCGGTTCAAATTAGGTATAAGTGGCTTATGACACGATGATTTCATGGTGGATCCTTGGTTTAGATTATCAGTGGGACAACGTAGGTGAAAAAGCTCGCAAAAGCAAAAATACCCGTTGATATGAAGTAGAGCCTTTGGGATCGGCGGCGGGTTTCCATGCAAACTCTCCCTAATTCAGGGTCTATAGGGCAGGGCAGTCTAGCCGTGCGGTAGTTAATGATTCCTGCGACCACGATCATAAGGAAAGCAAAACTACTGATCGGCACCTTGTACAGTGACAGGGTGACTAAGAAGGGGAAGGCACTGACTAGACTGGCAAAGCTTGCGCCTGCCCCCAAGCTTACAAATAATGCAGGTAAAGCACAGCATATCAACGTCGAGGTGGAGGCGAATAAGGAGAAAAAGTTGGTTTTCTGTACCTGTAGGTGATTATCTTGCATCTTATTTCCCAACGATCTGTATATCAGTAGTATTGAGGCCATTGTTAAGGATCTTCTTTCTAATATCTGCGCTATCAATATCATCAGCCACAGGAAAAGCTAACAACACTTTACCGGAAGCCAAATCGACATCTATTTTGCTAACACGCTTGTCTTTACCAAATGTTTTTTCAATGCCTCGAGCACAAAAGTCACACACCATCCCTTGAACGCTGACGACGGCAACGGCGTTATTGTCTATACCGATCATAAACGTATCAAATCGTTGTGCATCAACATCGAGATTTTTGCCATTGACCATTTCATTATGAATATGACCTTCATGTGAATGCATACTGTCCATATCATGCTGCTCATGGTGCCCAGCATAAATAGCTGTAGACGATATTAGTAGGCTCAATAATAATAAATTTTTCATAATTTCTCATCTCTTAGTCAATGATTAGAATCGGTACATTAGATGTACGTCCCAATCAGTTTTTTTGTGATAGCTCATTTCAATCAGCGCCCCGCCTTTAAACAGTCTTAGTACTGGGTAGGTGATCCGTTTGTTGCCTAAATCGTTTTTCTTTGTTTCAACCATAAGCCATGTATGAAGGTCGCCATAGTCGCCGAGATAAGGCGCAACACCAACTTTGACTGACTGTTCGAACATATCGTAGCCGGCCCCCGAAGACTGCTTAACTGAGAAGCTAGTAAATAGTCGTCTTGTCTCCCAATCACCCGCCAGCGAATAAAAATGGTTATTGCTGTCATTTAGGCCAACGCCTGTCTTAAGGTATAGGTTGCGTTGGGATTTTGCGGTGTTTTTACGGTTTATCAGGTAGGTAAATCTTGCTGAGGGAAAGTATTCGTTGCTGACTTTGTCTCTCTGATAGTCCAGACCTACAGAGTAGTTAATATTTGGTGTGTAGTGCCAGTAGATATTGTCTGTCAGAGAGCTGGAGTTGGCCATTAGCGTATGCCCACCGACATAGGAAATGGGCCTTGAAAAGGATGCCGAGGACGATAGGAGGCACAGAATAATAATTAGGGTTCTCATACCCCTATAGGGTATAGGTTTGAGTTTTTCTGTCAACCCTTTTCGGTGAAGTATTACGGACAAAAAAAGGGTGCCAATTGGCACCCTTTTTAGTGGACTTTAGGTCAGGCCCTAAGACCTGACCTAAACTTCTAAACATTCATTACGAATCAATTAGAAGTTGTAACCAGCCTTCATGTACCAGTAAGCACCTTCGATACCCATTGGCGAAGTCTCGTAGTAGATCGCGCCAAGTACGTTACCTGGTACGCCCGCTCCTTCAGCGCCAGCTGAGCCATGAATGCGCTCTGCTTTTTGGTCAAAGATATTCTGAGCACCAACAGAAACGTCGAAGTTGTCAGTGAGGTTGTAAGTCACTTCTACGTCAACTGTCATAGCTGAATCAGCGTCAGTACCAAACCAGTCAGCGTGTACTGCATAGTACTCACCGAAGTAGTTAGCACGAACAAATGCGCTCAGATCTTCCCAGTTTTGGTTCATAGTGAAAGTTGCACGATGATTCGGCAGACCTTCTTCTAAACGCTTCACTTTGCTATCGCTAGTGACAGAACCTTGATCAGAAACTTCAGTATCAGTGTAGTTATACGCTGCGCTGAAGTCAGTTGAACCGCCCATAAGGTTAGTGCTGTAAGTTGCTACAACGTCTAATCCTGAAGTTTCAGTGTTGAAGTCATTAGTGAAGTAGTTCACTTCGCCGATCAACTCTGGGTTAGGAACACCGGCAGCGCCCATAGCAGCTCGTTGAGCAGCAGTAGGTGCAGCATTACTAGTCAGAGCAATACGATCGTCTACTTCAATGTTGAACCAGTCAGCCGTTAACTCAACTTCACCTAGAGTAGCGACAATACCTAATGCAAAGCTTGTAGACTCTTCTGGTTGCAGATTACCTGCGCCCAGCTTGAAGCTTGGTAGCGTTTGCGCTTGAGTCAATTGACCGTCTACTAGAGTAGTCTGAGTGTTAACTACGTTAGCCTGGCCCTGAGTTGGAGCTCGGAAACCAGTACTGTGAGATCCACGCAGTGCAACGTTATCAGTCAACTGAAGGTTAAAGGCTAACTTATAGTTAGTGGTGTCACCGAAGGTTGTGTAGTCTTCGTAACGAACCGCACCCTGAACTAATAGATTGTCAGAGACTTGGTTTGCAACATCAATATACATTGCATAGTTACGACGAGAGAACGCTCCAGCTGAATCAGGTGAGAAACCTGCAAAACCGTGTGAACCTACGTTGAAACCTTGAGCTGCATATTTTCCAGCTTTCCAAGAAGCCTCTTCACCTGAAATTACAGAGAAAGTAGTTTCACGCCATTCAGCACCGTAACCAACGCTCATAGAACCGTATTCCTTCGACATATCTAAATTGAAGGTCTTGGCTAGCTGGATGTAGCTACCTGTAGAAAAGTCACGTGGAGAGTCAGGACCCATAGATGGGTTAAAGGTGTTGTTCAAACCAAATGAAGCTTCGTTACGACCAACCGAACCACTAACGTCATAGCCAGTACCGGCCATTGGTCCTGAGGAAATCTCACCGCTTCTTCCCATAGTGAAAGATGAGTCAGTGATGTTGCCGGTGAAGCGAGGTGTATAGCCACCAGGTGCTGCTTGGTTAAGAATATAGCAATTGGGATCTGCGATTACTGCATCACGACCCGCATAATCAGAAGGAGCAAGCGCTGTTGGACAGTTGCCAGACATATCGCCTGTAACGTCAGCAATCAGACGAGTGCCATCACCTTTAGTGAATACGCCGCCACGACCATCAGGGTTACGGAAGTAGAAACCACCATCGATGTCGCGCTCAGAATAGTTACCGAAGGCGTACGCTTTTGCGCCGTTGCCAAGGTCTAAACCAGAGTTAAAGAAGAAAGTCACATCATCATCGATGATCGGTGCACCCCAGATTTGAGCAGGAAGAGTTACAGACGTATTACCTGCGTCGATAAGAGCCTGTGCATCTGGACGCTGAACACTGCGTGAAGTTGCATCATTCTCTTTCATTTGGAAGCTAAGGTTGATAAAACCAGCGTCAGTCAATGGCATACCAATTTTGCCAGCTACAACTGTGCTTGCGCCATCACCCTTGCTGTACTCGCCTTGCTTAATAGTCAAGCTTCCACCTTCAGATGAATCATCTAAGATAAAGTTGATTACGCCAGCAACGGCATCAGAACCATACTGTGCTGCAGCACCATCACGCAGAATCTCAACACGCTTAAGAGCGATGCTTGGAATTACAGAGATATCTGGACCCTGTGAACCATCATTAACACCACCGCCCTGAAAGGCAATAACCGATGCACGGTGACGACGCTTGCCGTTAACCATGACCAATGTGCTGTCTGAAGATAGGCCACGTAAGTTAGCAGGACGAATCATACTGGCTGCATCACTGATAGGCTGTAAGTGAACGTTTAATGAAGGAACAGCGCTTTGAAGCTGCATAAGAAGGTCATTGCTGCCTGCTTTACCAAGTTCTTCGGCGTTGATTACATCAACAGGTACTGGTGAATCGCCTACAGAGCGTGGTGCTCCGCGAGATCCTATTACAACGACCTCTTCTAGCGTCGCGTCGGCGGCAGTTGCCACTGTTGGTAGCGCAATGCCACCAGCAATGATTGCAGCTGCAATCGTGTTTATTTTCCAAATATTAACAGTTTTCATAATTCTCCCCTAGAGAAATTGATAACAACGTTATGTTTATGTTTATGTTTATTTTTAAGCTAACTAAATAGTGCAACATAGAAAAAGATCCTACTTCAAAAAATGCACCGGGCGAAGGTTAACACAAAACTTTTCCAATATTAAATACTCCAGTCAAAAATAAACCCAAATAACTATTAATGGATAAATTAAGGGTGATAAACGCTAATTTATGCGTGTTTTAGGCGGTTCGCCGGGGATTTCTAGCGCCTTTGACGGGGTCTAGTAAGTGCAGATAATAAGGTGTGATGTTAACCTGTGTCGCACAAAGATCCAGCTTCTTCAGTAGTTCATCAATCGAAGTGGCGCAGTCGCTTAGTTCGTTTTTCCAATTGGGTTCCACATTTAAGAGTCGCAGTGGATTATGGTGAGGGATTTTTATTGTCGATACTGTCGATACTGGCATGATAGTGTTTAGTGATAATGGTATATTGATTTTGAGCTATACACAGAAAATGGGCACTAGATTGAACACAAATGACGTTTATATGGCTAGAGCGCTCGAATTAGCTCAGCGGGCCGCAGAGGCTGGGGAGGTCCCAGTGGGTGCGGTGATTGTAAAAAATGGAGAGGTCATTGGAGAGGGTTATAACCAGCCTATTTCTTCCGCTGACCCCACAGCCCACGCTGAAATTATTGCAATGCGCAATGCGGCCGCTTTTTTGAACAACTATAGACTTACGGATTGTGACCTCTATGTCACTATAGAACCGTGCACTATGTGTGTGGGCGCTATGGTCCATGCGCGTATCAAACGAATTGTTTTTGGTGCCGTTGAAGCTCGGGCGGGGGCTTTGCAAAGCCAATTGCAGTTAATGGATGGCGATTATTACAATCATGTTATCGACTGGCATGGGGGTGTTCTAGCTGATCAGTGCGGTGCGGTTATGCGGGATTTTTTCCGCGAGAAAAGAAAGTAATTCAATGGACGGAATATTAAATCGACGGAAGGCTGCTGGGTTCCCATTCAGGCTGGCTTAAGACGTCGTTTGTTTTCTCTGAAGGAAGATCTTTCAAATGCAGAGAATGAAGGGCTAGGTAATTTCTATAGTATTGGATGTTGTCGACGTAGAGTGCTGGCTCAGCTCCCCTGGCATAACCATACTTTAGGGTTGAATAGAATTTCTTTTTGCTGAGCAACGGCAAAGATTGCCTGACATCACTCCATAAATCTGGATTTTTACCTCCCCGCTGAGTCAAAATACGTGCATCTTCTAGATGTCCAAAACCCACATTATAAGCGGCTAAGGCAAGTAAGGTGCGATCGGGTTCGGTGATTCTGGCGGGCAGTCGACCTCGTAATTTTGCGAGATAAGCAGCCCCACCTTTAATACTCTGCTCACCGTCAAGTCGATTAGAAACCCCCATTTCCTTAGCGGTATCCAATGTAAGCATCATTAAACCTCGAACACCGGTGGGTGACTTTGCTCTGGGGTCCCAGTGGGATTCCTGATAAGCCACTGCTGCGAGCAAGTGCCAGTCAAGATTGTTCTTTTCGGCATTTTCTCGAAACAAAGGTTCATAGGTTGGCAGGCGCTTAGCGACTAATTTTCCAAGACGTTTTGAGTCCGCGACAGAAAAATTATTACTTTGAGCTAAGAGCTGCTCCTTTAATGATTCCATTTTACCAGTCGATATGTAGTCAGACAGAAATTTGTTGGCAGCATTAAGCAACGACCCATCCTCATGTGAGGGAAATGCCCAAGCTACCATCTGTGGTTTTGAAATATCTAGAGCAAGTCCAGCGTTGGGGTAGATATGGCGGTTAACCAAATAGGCGATTGAATCCACGACGGTATAGTTAATCTCTCCAGTATGGACCATTCGAATCAGGTCGCTCATTTCAATTTCATCTTGCTCTTGCCATCTGAGTTGAGGGATATCTATGCTTAATCTTTTAAGTTGCTCGCTGTGGGATGAGCTAGTGACAACCACTAGTTCACCGTCTATATCTGACAATGATTTTGGTTTTGGAGTTCCTCGTCGATACAGCAGTTGCTGAGTAACCTCTAAATAGGGGTCTGAAAATATAAGGGACCGGCTGCGTTTTACGGTAGGAACTAAATTTGCAGCCGCAAAGTCACCTTGAGGTCCACCCACGGCGACAAGTAAATTGCGAAGGCTCTGCTTTGGTTGAACTCGCAAGTTAACACCTAGGCTATCGGCAAAGGCTTTAGCGATTAAATAGTCAAAGCCATTTCGGCCCCTTCCGTCTTCAAAATAAGTGGTAGGTCCGGGAATGGTAAGCATAACCAGCTCACCTTTTTTTTGTACTCTCTTTAAATCTGTTATTTGTTGACTGCTGGAAAAATAAAAAATGATAGCAAACGCAAGCACAACCAAAACTGAGCGGTTGCGTATTCTCCTGACTTTTTTTGATCGTTGACGCATCACTTTTCTGTCTGTGTCCCCAAGAATTACCTGATGTCGGGATAGAAATAACAAAAGATAGAAAATAATTGTACATTATTTGCTAAATTCAATCTGCCAAAAGGTTCATTTTTCCGTTAGAATGCGAACTTCCCAACCGTGATGATTTCGAGATCCAAATTAATGATGATTCTCTCTGGCGCATCTTCTCTCTCTGCGTTTCGGCGACAAAAATTACTATATAAACTGCAATCTGCAGTACCCTTAGTGACTTCGGTAAGCGCTGAATACATTCACATTGCTGACCTGAATGAGCCCTTGACCTCAGATGAGTCTAAAACCCTTGAAGCCCTACTTCAGTATGGGCCCAAAGAGCAAGACGTTGATAAAGGTGGGGTGCTGTTATTGGTGGTTCCACGCCCGGGAACCATATCGCCATGGTCTAGTAAAGCGACCGATATTGTTCATAACTGTGGTTTAAAAAATGTGCTGAGGGTAGAGCGTGGAATTGCCTATTACCTCCAAGCGGATACGTCTCTCTCGGATAACCAGTTAATGATATTGGGTGAATTGCTCAGCGATCGTATGGTGGAAGCTGTCCTGACTGATTTTACTCAAGCTGAATCTTTGTTTTCGCATGAACAGCCAGCTCCAGTTAGCGTGGTTGACGTGTTAGATGGTGGTGCCGAAAGGCTACGTTTAGCTAATGTTAGCTTAGGCTTGGCGCTGGCTGATGATGAAGTGGATTACTTGGTGGCAAGTTTTCGCGACTTGGGTCGCAATCCTTCCGATGCCGAATTAATGATGTTTGCTCAGGCGAATTCTGAGCATTGTAGGCACAAGATTTTCAATGCGAGTTGGACAATTGACGGCGTTGATCAGCAGCATTCGTTGTTCGGTATGATTCGCAACACAAATGCTGTTAATGGCGATAACGTTTTATCGGCCTATTCTGACAATGCGGCCGTGGTTGCTGGTAGTCAGGGCGGACGTTTCTATCCTGATCCAGTGACTAAACAGTATGGTTACAGTCAAGAGCCTGTCCACCTATTAATGAAAGTAGAAACGCACAATCATCCTACGGCAATATCCCCTTATTCTGGTGCCGGAACAGGCTCAGGCGGCGAAATTCGTGATGAAGGCGCAGTGGGTAGGGGTTCTAAGCCAAAGGTCGGGTTAGTTGGGTTTAGTGTGTCCAACCTCCAAATTCCAGACTACATTCAGCCGTGGGAGACTGACTACGGGAAGCCGAATAGAATTGTGTCTGCCTTAGATATTATGACGGAAGGGCCTATTGGCGGAGCGGCGTTTAATAATGAATTTGGACGTCCGAATATATGCGGCTATTTTAGAACCTTTGAAATTGACTTTGCGGGTGAGCGCCGTGGGTACCATAAGCCAATAATGATTGCAGGCGGTTATGGCAATATTCGAGAGGACCATGTTGATAAGCCAGAATTTAAGCCGGGCGCGCAATTAGTCGTGTTGGGTGGTCCTGCTATGTTGATCGGTCTGGGTGGTGGTGCGGCGTCTTCCATGACCACAGGCAGCAGTTCTGCCGATTTAGATTTTGCTTCGGTGCAGCGTCAAAATCCGGAAATTGAGCGACGTTGTCAAGAAGTCATTGACTCCTGTTGGCAGTTGGGAGATATCAATCCCATAGCCTTTATTCACGATGTCGGCGCTGGCGGTTTATCCAATGCGCTGCCCGAATTAGTGAAAGATGGTGGCACTGGCGGTCGCTTTAATCTAAGAGCCGTACCCAATGATGAGCCGGGCATGTCGCCGGTTGAAATATGGTGTAACGAAGCCCAGGAGCGTTATGTCTTGGCGGTAATGCCAGATGACTTGACTCGATTTATCGCCATTTGTGAGCGTGAGAGGTGTCCGTTCGCGGTGGTCGGTGAGGCCACAGAAGATAAAAGCATCACCGTAGTTGATAAGCATTTTGGCGATAAACCTGTCGATTTGCCGATGTCTGTCTTATTTGGTAAGACCCCTAAAATGCATCGTAGCGCCGTAAAGCTGGATCAATTTGGTCCCGATTTTACCGCAGAGGGAATTGATATTGGTGAGGCCGTATTCCGTGTCTTACGCCACCCAACGGTTGCAAGTAAAAGCTTTTTAATCACCATTGGTGATAGAACGGTTAGTGGCATGGTGGCAAGAGATCAAATGGTGGGTCCTTGGCAAGTGCCTGTTGCTGACTGTGCCGTAACCACTTTGACCTATGATAGTAATGCCGGAGAAGCTATGGCTATGGGCGAGCGAACCCCGCTAGCATTAGTCAGTGGCCCTGCATCTGGGCGGATGGCAATTGGTGAGGCCTTGACGAACATATGCGCTGCCCGTATTGGTGATATAAAAGACATTAAACTGTCGGCAAATTGGATGTGTGCTGCAGGGTCTCCTGGAGAGGATGAGAAGTTATTCCGAACCGTTGAAGCGGTTGGGATGGATCTCTGTCCCAAATTAGGTATTACAATTCCAGTGGGTAAAGACTCGATGTCTATGCGCACGGCATGGCAAGATGATGGTGAAGATAAATCTGTCACCTCGCCAATGTCGTTAATCATCACTGGATTTTCTCCGGTATTAGATGTGCGAAAAACATTAACGCCTCAATTGACTACTGACGATGGTGATACGCAGTTGTTATTGATTGATCTGGGTCAGGGGGCTAACCGATTAGGTGGTTCGATACTGGCGCAGGTGTATTCTGAATTTGGCAACTCGGTACCTGATGTGGATCATCCTGATGCGCTGTTAGGCTTCTTTAATGTCATGCAGGCTTCAATGGAACAGGGCGACATACTCGCCTATCACGACCGTTCTGATGGTGGTCTGGTGGCAACATTGGTTGAAATGAGCTTTGCGGGTCATGTAGGTATAACGATCGATATCAATGATGACATGCTTGGGGTAAATGCTAACCTTAATGCGGCCTTGTTCAGTGAAGAGTTAGGCGCAGTCATTCAAGTTAAGTCCGATTTAAGTGATGAGGTTGTTGAGCGGTTTTCTGCAGTCGGTGTGACTGTGCATAAAGTGGGTTGTTTGAATAGCACAGACACTATCGAATTTAATCATAACGGCGAAACTCTGTTTAGTGATCAGCGCACAGTGTTGCAGGCTGCTTGGAGTGAGACGTCGCACAAGGTTGCGGTCTTACGCGACAATGCGGAGTGCGCTGACCAAGAGTTCGCAAGAGTTTCTGCTCCTGATCCGGGTCTTTCGGCCGACCTAAGCTTTGATCCCAATGACGATGTCGCAGCGCCTTATATCCTTAAAGGAGTAAGGCCATCCATTGCTATCGTGCGAGAGCAGGGAGTTAATAGCCAAATGGAAATGGCAGCGGCGTTTGATCGTGCAGGTTTTACGGCGGTAGATGTCCATATGAGTGATTTATTAGCGGGGCGAAAGTCGCTTGATGAGTTCTCCGGTCTAGTCGCCTGTGGAGGATTCTCCTATGGTGATGTACTCGGGGCAGGAGAAGGTTGGGCTAAAACAGTATTGTTTAATAGTCAACTTCGGGATCAATTTGAGGGATTTTTCCATCGTCCTAATACTTTTAGTTTGGGTGTCTGTAATGGTTGTCAAATGCTAAGTAATTTAAAGTCTTTGGTTCCCGGGGCAGAACGCTGGCCTCGATTTGTGCGTAACCAATCAGAGCAATTTGAAGCCCGCTTATCCCTGGTGCGAGTTGAGAAATCACCGTCGATATTGCTGCGTGACATGGCCGGGTCAGTGTTGCCAATTGCTGTATCCCATGGTGAAGGGCGCGCTGAATTTGCGTCGAGCAATGCCCGTATGGAATTGCAAGGTAGCGATCAAATCGCTATGCGGTTTCTGGAAAATAATTTGGAGGTGGCTGCTCGATATCCGGCAAACCCTAATGGATCACCCGATGGCATTACAGGGGTTACTTCAGTGGATGGTCGAGTGACCCTACTAATGCCTCACCCTGAAAGAGTATTCAGAACGGTCCTTAATTCATGGCATCCGCCAGAATGGGGCGAAGATAGTGGCTGGATGCGTCTCTTTAGAAATGCGCGCACATTTGTCGATTAAAATTGTAGTGTAAGATAGTTGATAACCAGATGCCGATATAGGGATATCAGGATATGAACAAACTTCAAAACGAGACTGAATTGGTTAAAAAGGCTCTTCAAATAGGGGCCGTTTATGCCAAAAAAAGAGCTTACGGCGAGATTGAGAGTCAAGACTCGATCAAGCTAAAGGTAGAGTTTATTTATCGCGTTCTTACTGAGGATAAGTTAATCCAGCCTCTTGCCAAAGATCAGATTAACGACCCTAATATGCGTCACAAACTAGCCTTGTGGATATCTCGCCAACTGCCTCCTAACCATCCCTTGCTGAAATAGCCGAGGCTAAAGAAGTTGCTTGATCTTAGTGCTTTCAATGTCATTTAAATCACTTGGAAAGGCTCAGGTTGTGCTATTCTCCGTACTGAGTTGACTAGGCAGTCGCTGTGTTGAATTCTCTGATATTCGCTTGTGTTTATCAGGGAGCATCGCAGAGGAAAGTCCGGGCTCCAAAGGGTAGGGTGCCAGGTAACACCTGGGGGGCGAAAGCCTACGGAAAGTGCCGCAGAGAGCAGACCGCCGATGGTTCGTTCGCGAACACAGGTAAGGGTGAAAGGGTGTGGTAAGAGCGCACCGCGCTACTGGTAACAGTGGTGGCAGGGTAAACCCCACTCGGAGCAAGACCAAATAGGTTTCCATATGGCGCGACCCGCGTTGGGAACGGGTAGGTTGCTTGAGGCAAGCGGCGACGTTTGTCCCAGATGAATGACTGTCCACGACAGAACCCGGCTTATCGGTCGACTCACTTATTTAATATGCTTAGACGCAGAAAGGCCGGCAATTTTTTGTCGGCCTTTCTGTTATTGCTGTAAATATAAATTTTCCGGCCTCACTCTTCTTTTTTATTCTTTTTTAGTCTAAAAAATTAAATCTACTAATGTAATTTGTTCTTAAAAATAGCATATCTAGAAGTTACTTTAAGTTGTAGCCTTACCGTCCTGTTTTATAGCGCTAATTATTTCTACCTCAGCCTAGGCTATATTGAAATTGTCTAATATAGATGGAACCTACTGATTTTACTAAGTTTTTACCCTGAAACACTCCTTGACATCATCGCTCGCTATGCATAATGTTCACATATGGCTAAAAGTGGTGAAAAGTGGGTAATATAAGTCATTTAGTGGCGAGGGACGGGTAAAAGTGTTTAGAGGTAGTGATCCAATCAATATGGATACAAAGGGTCGGATGGCAATTCCGACTCGCTACCGTGGCGTGCTCACAGATATGTGTTCTGGGGACCTCGTTATCACCATAGACATGAAGTCCACCTGTTTAACCCTGTCACCCTTACCTGAGTGGAAAAAATTCGAAGAGAAAGTGGCGGCTTTGCCCGCGCTTGATGATCTTGGTGAGATGCTGAGTCGTTTTGTTGTTGGCCAGGCCAAAGATTTACAGCTGGATGGAAGTGGACGGATCTTGATTCCGTCAGAGCTGCGTGAATATGCCGAACTTGAGAAAAAAATAATTCTAGTGGGTCGTACGCAGCGACTGGAAATATGGTCTGAAGACAATTGGAATACTGAGCGCGAGAAGTCTCAGGAAAACTATCGAGACATGTTACTTGATAGAGACAATATGTCTGATGCCCTTAGAAACCTATCTTGGTAAGGAAGACGTCCATGGCGACTGAGCACAGGACTGTTTTATTAAAAGAAGCTGTTGAGGCATTGATGGTTGACGTTAATGGTTTCTATATTGACGGCACATTTGGGCGTGGTGGCCATACTGCAGAATTACTTTCCTGTTTATCCGAAAAGGCGGTCGTTTGGGCAATTGATAAAGATCCTCAGGCAATTGCTGAGGGGCAGGTGCAGTTTCAGAAAGATGAGCGGTTAAAGTTTGTTCATGGCAGTTTCGCTGATTTAACAACTGTCTTAAGTGCTGAAGGTAAGGTTGGCGAATTATCGGGCGTGCTTCTTGATCTTGGTGTGTCATCCCCTCAATTAGATGAGGCAGAGCGAGGGTTTAGTTTTATGCGAGACGGCCCCTTGGATATGCGAATGGATACCAGTCGGGGTTTGTCGGCGGCTGATTGGATTGCGACTGCGGACGAGAAAGATATTGCGCAGGTGATTAAAGAGTATGGCGAGGAGCGGTTTGCTCGCCGGATGGCAAGTGCAGTGGTTCGTGAGCGTGAGAAGACGCCAATCACCCGTACTGTCCAGTTGGCTGGAATATTAGCTGCAGCTCACCCGGCCTGGGAGAGAGGCAGGCATCCAGCGACCAAAGCGTTTCAGGCTATTAGGATTTTTATTAATAGAGAGCTGGAAGATTTAGAGTCGTTGCTCAGCCAAATCATTGATGCACTAAAGGTAGGTGGTCGGTTGGTTGTTATTAGTTTCCACTCTTTAGAAGATCGGCGCGTTAAGCGATTTATCCGCGATCAAGAACGTGGGATCAAATTACCGAAAAATCTGCCGGTAAGAGATGTTGAGCGTGGGGTGAGACTTAAAAAAGTGGGCAAGGCCATTAAGCCTCAGCTCTCTGAGGTTGATGAGAATATTAGGTCGCGCAGCGCGGTAATGCGAATTGCTGAGCGAGTAGCCTGATATGAATGCTGATGCGGCGATGTCGTCATTCCCGCACTCGCTAAAGATAGCCGTACTTTGGGTGATGGTTGTTATAAGTGGATTATCTGTAGCCTATGTGAGCCACCTGTGCCGTGAAAAGTATGGACAGCTTATGGTAATGGAGAGAGATGCGAATCAGATGCAAGTGGATTATGGCAAGTATTTACTCGAGCAAAGTGCTTGGGGCTCGCTGCAGCGTATTGAAGTATCCGCTGTTGCTGAGCTTAACATGCGTAGTCCTAAGCCCGAAGAGATTGTGATTGTACGTACACCTTAATAGGTGAGTTTAGATCAATATTAAGTGGTTTTTTAATAGAAAGGTAAAGTAAAAAAGTGGCCAAAAAATCGGTGAATGCAGTTATACCGCGATGGCGTTACTATTTAGTAATGCTTTCTCTGGTCTCTCTGCCTCTGATACTTTTGGCTAAAGTCGCGCTGCTACAGATTATTCCAAATGAAGCGCGTGGCGTCGATTTCCTACAAACCCAAGGCGACAATCGTTCAATCCGCAGGGTGGTCGTCCCGGCATATCGTGGCCTTATCACTGATAGGAATGGCGAGCCTCTTGCTATTAGTACTCCAGTCACCGCCATATCCGTAAATCCCCAACAGATCCGTGAGCAGGACATTGATAGGCTCTCGGTAGCTATGAATACGCCAGCTGCTCAGCTCCGGGCTCGCTTGAAGCGTTACCGCAATAAGTCATTTATGTATTTAGCGCGTCAACTACCCACCGAGCAGGCCGGGAGAATTTTAGACCTGGGTATTACAGGCATTTCAGGGAGGAGGGAATATAAACGATTCTATCCTGCCGGAGAGGTTACCGCTCAGTTAGTTGGTTTCACCGATATTAATGATAGCGGCCAAGAAGGTATGGAGCTTGCCTATGATACCTGGCTGACGGGCGAGCCCGGAGCCAAAAAGGTGGTCAAAGATCGGGCCGGTCGAACTATCAAAGATATCTCATTGATCAAGTCTGCTCGATCAGGAGAGAACTTGCGGTTAAGTATTGACCTAAGAGTTCAGTATGCAGCCTACCGCGCACTCAAAGCGGCGGTGAAAAAGCATAATGCTAAGTCAGGCTCAGTTGTGGTTCTTGATGTTACGACCGGTGAAGTCTTAGCAATGGCCAATCAGCCGTCTTTCAATCCCAATGACCGATCTTATGTAACGATAGGTGCGACACGTAATCGCGCTATGACGGATATTATGGAGCCAGGATCCACCGTCAAGCCTTTCACCATTTTGGCAGCGTTAGAAAGCGGTAAGTTTTCCTCTGACAGCATTATTAGCACCAGTCCTGGGTATTTAAAGGTCGATTATAAAACTTTTGTAGATCCATTTAATTATGGCGAGTTGAAATTAGAAGATGTTTTATCCAAGTCAAGCCAGGTAGGAACCACTAAAGTGGCATTGGCTTTGGATCCAGATTCAACGCGAGAGCTTTTTCAAAGAGTTGGTTTTGGGGAGGTAGTAGGCAGCGGGTTTCCTGGAGAGACACTTGGGAGTTTGCCAGCATACCGAAAATGGGATCCCGTTACTCAGGCTACCTTTGCTTTTGGCTATGGGTTGAGCGTGTCTTCGTTGCAGCTGGCAAGAGCTTACGCAGTGTTGGCAAATGATGGGATTCGTCGAGAGATATCTTTGGTGGCTTTAGACTCTGAACCTGAAAGCATTCGCGTTATTGCTTCAGGCATATCTCAGCAAGTGCGTCATATGCTGAGAGCCGCAAGTGGCGTAAAAGGCACTGGTAAAAGGGCGATGATCGAGGGCTACTCCGTTGGCGGGAAAACGGGGACCCTGCACAAGGTTAAACCAGGAGGAGGTTACGATCAAAGTCGCTACATGTCAGCCTTTGCAGGCTTATCGCCTATTGAAAACCCACGATTAGTCACGGTTGTTGTCATTGATGAGCCTCGTGATGGGGACTATTTTGGCGGTCTTGTCGCTGCGCCTGTGTTTTCTGAGGTGACGGGTAATGCTTTGCGATTATTGCAGGTTACGCCTGATCAAATGGCTGTAAATCATTCGCTAGCAGTAATCCCAGTGGTAACTGGTAAGCGGGGAGACTCATGATTAACTTGTTTAGTCATTCGGGTCCAAAGTTACCTCAGTTAGTTGAGGGCCTAAGTCTCTCTAGAAAATGTCCTTCCACAGCCATAAAGGGCATCTCTCTGGACAGCCGGGCGCTAATAGCAGGCGACTTGTTTATTGCCCTAAAAGGATCTGAGCTAGACGGAGCGAAGTTCGTGCCTGAAGCAAAGAAACAGGGTGCAGCCGCGGTGCTTTTAGAAACAGATATGTCCGATCTCGGCACTACCGTTAAAAAGATTAAATCTACGATTCCTATCATAGGTGTTGAGAATTTATCACAACACGTGTCTACCATCGCTAGCCGTTTCTATGGAAATCCCTCTCGACGATTAGGGATTACAGGAGTAACCGGAACTAATGGTAAAACAACCTGTTGCCAGTTATATGCTGATCTTCTAACAGGATTAAATGCTAGCTCTTCAAACTCCTCTGCGTCCAATGCTTGCGGCTATATTGGCACTCTAGGCCACGGTGTCAGTGGCAATGTAGATGCGAATCATGATGGGTCAGAAAAAGGTAGCGTCCTTGGTAAGGCTCCATTGACCACGCCAGATGCGATCACAATGCAAAAACTTCTCGATGAGCTTGAAAAAAGTGGGTGTAGCGATGTCGCCATCGAAGTTTCATCTCATAGTTTGGTTCAACATCGTATCGCCGCCGTAAAAATAGACACGGCGATTTTCACTAACCTCAGTCGAGACCATCTTGATTATCATGGTGATTTTGATTCTTATGCGGCGGCAAAAGCATCGCTCTTCAAGTTGCCGGAGTTAAAGAATGCAGTGATTAATATTGATGATAATATTGGAAAGGCGATCCTTGCAGACCTTGATCCTAGCATGCGTGGTATCAGTTTCAGTTTGGAAAACATCACGGCCGATATCCACTGCCAATCTATACATCTTCGTCCCGATGGTGTGCATGCTGTCATCCAGACGCCGTGGGGTTCGGGGGAAGTGAAGTCGTCCCTGCTGGGCAAATTTAATCTTTCTAATTTACTTGCTGTAATTGGTGCGGTAGCTCTTCATGAAGGTGACTTGGGGCATCAGAATTTCCAGAAAATATTAACCTTAGTGCCTAAGTTGAAAGCGGTGATAGGCCGTATGGAATTAGTAAGTGATAGTACAGATTTAGCTGTCATTGTAGATTACGCCCATACCCCTGACGCCCTCGAAAAGGCTTTGCAAGCTCTGCGGCTGCATTGTGAGGGGAAACTGTGGGTGGTGTTTGGTTGCGGTGGCGACCGTGATACTGGAAAACGTCCAGCGATGGGTGCAATAGCGGTCAAATACGCAGACCAAGTGATTGTTACCTCTGATAATCCTCGTACTGAATCGCCTAACCAAATTATTGACCAGATTGTCCAGAATATTAAAGGCCAATGCTCCATCGAATCAGACCGGCGGGCGGCCATTAATCAGGCCGTTCTGAATGCAAAGCCTGACGATGTCGTTTTGATTGCCGGCAAAGGCCATGAGAATTATCAGATTTTAGGCCTAGACCGCCTAGCGTTTAGCGATCAAACCGAAGCGCGTTTAGCTCTGGATCAGCGATTATCTCTACGTAAACTAGGGGGTGATTCATGATGCCAAATATGCGACTCACTGATGCAGCTATGCGATTCGGAGGGACACTAGTTAATCCAGATTGTGTTTTCTCAATGGTCTCTATTGATAGCCGCACGACTAATGAGGGAGATCTATTTATTGCGGTCTCGGGAGATAAATTCGATGCTCATAAGTTTATTCCCTCGATCGCCAATAAGATTTCAGGTGCCATTGTCTCCACGTTAGATAGCAGTTTGGGTATCCCGCAGTGGGTGGTGAAGGATACAACTCAAGCTCTTGGTGATCTTGCACGGTTAAGAAGAGATCGCTTTACCGGTCAAGTTATAGCGGTTACTGGCAGCTCTGGTAAAACGTCGGTTAAAGAAATGATCGCGGCCATACTGAGAGAGAGCGTTAATGTTCATGCGACCAAGGGTAACTTAAATAATCACATTGGTGTCCCCTTAACTCTCCTAGATATGGACGATCAGTGTGACCTCGCCGTTATTGAGATGGGCGCTAGCGCTGCGGGAGAAATCAGCTATCTTTGTTCCATAGCACAACCTGATATTGCTCTGATCAATAATATCCAGAGAGCTCATATCGCTGGGTTTGGCAATATTGAGACGATAGCTGAGGCGAAGAGTGAAATCTATAGCGGTCTTAACGCTAGCGGTGTGGCTATATTAAATCTGGATGAATCCTACTCTAAAGACTGGTTGGCATTAATCGCTGAGCGCCAATACCTCAGTTTTTCAGTCAAAGATTCTAGGGCAGATGTTTTCGCCAAGGATATAAAAGAATTAGGAAATGGATGCTACAGCTTCATCCTCTGTGTTGGAGAGACCGGAGAAACCGCAGCGGTTGATCAGTTAATCGAACTATCTAATCCTGGAATTCATAGCGTCAGTAATGCCTTGGCAGCAACAGCCTGTGCATTAGCTGCAGGCGCTACCGTTACTCAAATAATAAATGGGTTAGCTAAGGTTAAGCCTTTATCAGGGCGTCTTGAGGCAAAAATAATGGGCGATGACGTTTTAGTTATCGACGATACCTACAATGCAAACCCCGATTCATTTAAAGCCGCGATTGATGTTTTAGCCGACATGCCAGGTTACCGCTGTTTAGTCATGGGTGATATGGGCGAACTTGGTGATGAAGAAAGACTCTTGCATCAACAGGTAGGTGAGTATGCCAAGCAGGCAAAGCTAGATGAGATATATACCCTGGGAACACTCAGTGAGTCGGCCGCTGTTGCCTTTGGTGGTTGCCATTTTAAGGACAAAAAATTGTTAATCGACACTCTGCAACAAAAAGTTGCAGTCATTAAAGCAGGCAAGGAAGAGGTGACCATTTTAGTGAAAGGGTCGCGCAGCGCCCGTATGGAAAAAATTGTTGAACGGTTAGTCAGTGGAGAAAAAAACGCATGTTAGTGTGGTTTGCAGATTATCTAAGTCAGTTCTATAGCCCTTTCGCAGTGTTTCAGTACCTAACGCTTAGGGGAATTTTGGCGGTTATCACCTCATTGATTATCAGTTGGGTCTTTGGTCCGGCGGTAATTCGGCGACTTAATCAACTACAGATGGGTCAGGTCATACGTAGTGATGGTCCGCAGACACATTTAAGCAAGGCCGGAACACCTACCATGGGTGGCGCGCTCATTTTACTATCGATATTTGTGAGTACCTTGCTATGGGCTGACTTGGGAAATCGCTATGTTTGGATAGTGCTGGGCACCACTTTCTTCTTTGGTTTGGTTGGCTGGGTTGATGATTACCGGAAGGTCGTTGAAAAAGATCCTCGCGGACTACCGGCTAGGTGGAAGTATTTTTGGCAGTCTGTATTTGGACTGGGTGCGGCAATCAGCCTTTATTATGGAGCCCAGACTCCCGCTGAAACAGAATTAATCGTACCCTTTTTCAAAGATATTGCACTCACAATGGGCCCTTTTTATATCTTGTTTACCTACTTAGTGATTGTTGGCACGAGTAACGCGGTAAATTTAACGGATGGTCTCGATGGCTTGGCTATTTTGCCAGCTGTCATGGTCGGCGGTGCTTTGGGCATCATTGCGTACCTAACTGGTAATTACCAGTTTGCTAACTATTTGCATATTCCTTTTATCGGCGGAGCAGGAGAACTGCTCATTGTTGCTGCGGCGCTCTGCGGCGCGGGCCTTGGCTTTCTATGGTTTAACACCTATCCCGCGATGGTTTTTATGGGCGATATCGGCGCATTGGCCTTGGGCGCCGCACTTGGTGTTATGGCGGTGATCGTTCGACAAGAAATAGTGTTGGCGATTATGGGTGGGGTCTTTGTTATTGAGACGGTATCCGTCATTTTGCAGGTAGTTTCATTCAAGCTAACCGGTAAACGTATTTTCCGGATGGCACCCTTACATCATCATTATGAATTGAAAGGGTGGCCTGAACCGCGCGTTATCGTGCGCTTTTGGATCATTACAGTGGTCCTAGTCCTCATTGGTCTAGCAACGTTAAAGATAAGATAAAAATGGGAAAAATAGTGACTGAGATAGATCTGACTAACAGCAAGATAGCTATCCTTGGCATGGGTGCCACGGGTCTATCTGTGGCCAGATTTTTATCGTCACTTGGAACGCCATTTGTGTTTGCTGATAGCCGTGAACAGCCGCCTAATTTGAATGAGGTTAAAGATTGCTTTCCACAGGCTCTCAGGCGGTTAGGTGAGTTTAATGAAGCCCTATTTGCTGATATTGATCTTGCCATAATCAGCCCAGGCATCGCCTTAGACCAGCCGGCCCTTATAAAGGCTCGACAGAAAGGGGTGACCTTTATCGGTGACCTTGACTTGTTTTTAGATCAGGCGGAAGCGCCAGTGGTGGCTATTACCGGCTCTAACGGTAAGAGTACAGTGACGACACTGCTCGGAGAGATGGCTAAAAATAGCGGCCTACAGGTTGGTGTTGGCGGTAATCTAGGTTTGCCGATGCTTGACTTAATCTCTAATAAGAACCACCTATATGTACTAGAGCTCTCGAGCTTTCAATTAGAGTTACTGACCAGTAGCCGCGGTGCTACGGTCGGTCTGCTTAATATTACTCCAGATCATATGGATAGGTATAAAGACCTCGAGCAGTATGTTGCTGCAAAGCACCATATTTTCCGTGGAGCCAAGACCGCTGTTAGCAACAGACAGGATAGTTTGACTGCGCAAAGGGAGCAGGGAGTGTCCCAAACATTAACATTTGGTCTTGATAGCCCAGGCCAAGGAAATTTTGGCGTAGCTGTCCACGATCATCAAGAATCATTATTTTTTGGCAACCAAGTTTTATTGTCGGTTGACGAGGTGGCCATGAAAGGCAGGCATAACACCGGCAATGCTCTCGCCGCGCTAGCGTTGGGTCATGCAGCTGGACTGCCGATAGAGTCGATGTTAGAAACATTAAAAATATTTAAAGGCTTACCTCATCGGTGCGAGACCATAGCCACTATCGACAATGTTAGCTATATCAATGATTCGAAGGGAACCAATGTTGGTGCAACACTAGCGGCTATTGAAGGCTTTGGTTCTAATAGTTATAAAAACCTTTTGTTAATTGCGGGAGGCCAAGGTAAGGGGCAAGATTTCGGAGGCCTGAAAGAGGCTGCTGATCGATTTGTGAAATGCGGTTTTGTTTATGGTGAGGATGCGCAGCAGTTAGAGGATGCATTAGATTCTGTCACTGAGGTTTATCGAGCGGACTCACTCATTGAAGCCGTGGCAGGCGCTAAAAGCGCCGCACGACCCGGCGATATTGTTCTGCTATCACCGGCATGCGCAAGTTTCGATTCATTTACCGGTTTTGAAGAGCGGGGTCAATGTTTTAGTCAGGCTGTGTTGTCGACAGTAAAGGTTGATAGTCGCGAAGGTATGACCTCATGATAGTTACCTTGCCCCTAAATTTTAACAGATCTAAAGCTAGACGATGGCATATCGACATGCCTTTACTGCTTCCTGTATTGGCGTTAATCTCGATTGGATTTGTCATGATTGGGTCTGCTTCGTTTAGTTTTGCTGATCATCGATTAGGCGATGAGTTGTTCTTTGTTAAACGGCATATGGCTTACTTGATTATTGGTGCCGCGGCGATGATGACCGGTTACTTTGTGCGGCCTGCATTTTGGTCAACCTATGCGCGATTATGGATGGTGATTGCTGTTGTACTCCTCGTGTTGGTGCTGATTCCAGGTGTCGGTCGAGAACTCAACGGGAGTCGGCGTTGGTTGAGTTTTGGTGGATTCACCCTGCAGGTCTCTGAGTTAGTAAAAGTCGCTACAGTGGTCTTTTTGGCCACCTATCTTGAGCAGCATCGAGAGACACTAGGCCGCAATTGGTCTGATTTTGGCAAGCTGATGGGCGTTATTGGGGTGCTGTCGATACTTCTTATACAAGAGCCAGATTTTGGCTCTGTGGTCGTACTCGGTAGTACTTTCATGATTCTAGTCTTCTTGGGCGGAGCGAAGCTACGACAATATTTGTTGATCATTAGTGTGGCGATGGCTGTACTGTGGATACTGAAAGATTCAGCTCCCTATAGGGTCGCTAGATTAACGGCTTACCTTGATCCTTGGTCCGATCAATTTAATTCTGGTTATCAGTTGACTCAGTCACTCATTGCTTTTGGGCGAGGTGAGTGGTTCGGGGTTGGGTTAGGTCAGTCAGTTCAAAAAATGCTCTACCTACCAGAGGCTCATACCGACTTTGTGTTTGCCATTTTTGCAGAAGAATTTGGATTTTTAGGTGTGTTATGTCTGGTTGGCTTGTATTGCTTAATGGTGAGCCGGATATTCAGTTTAAGTCGCAAAGCAATCGCTGTACAAAGTTGGTACGCAGCTTTCGTTCTTATCGGTTTCGGCCTACTTATTAGTGGGCAAACTTTTATTAATCTTGGTGTTAATGCCGGATTATTACCTACCAAAGGGCTAACTTTACCCTTTGTCAGCTATGGCGGAAGTAGCCTGATAGTGTGTTGTGCCATGATTGGAATGATGTTGCGTTTTGGTCATGATTTACACGAGCCTCAACTAGATCATCGGGGGTCTCGCTATGCTGGCTGACAGACAGTACCGCGTAATGATCATGGCCGGTGGAACCGGGGGGCATGTATTCCCTGCGCTCGCCGTAGTTGATGAGTTGCGCAAAGAAAATGTAGCATTGGCTTGGCTTGGTACTCGTCGAGGTATCGAAGCTGAGTTAGTGCCAGAGCAACATATTGACCTGCATTATCTAGATATAGAGGGTATTCGTGGTCGCGGGCTCGGTGCTTTGTTAAAAGCGCCACTGCTATTGTTGCGGTCTATCGTTCAGTCATTGCGTGTGATCTCCCAGTTTAAACCAGAAGTTGTTCTGGGCATGGGAGGCTTTGCATCGGGCCCTGGTGCTATTGCAGCTTGGCTAAAGCGTGTTCCCATCGTTATTCATGAGCAAAACTCTATTGCAGGTACCACTAACCGTGTCAGTGCGTTGTTTGCCACAAAGGTAATGCAAGGATTTCCAAATACGTTAAAACGAGGTGAATGGTGTGGCAACCCAGTGCGTTTTGATATAGCGAATTTACCGTCGCCGGAAGTGCGATTTGCTGGGCGGACGGGTAAGGCTCGTGTGCTGATTGTTGGCGGTAGCAGAGGAGCGCTCGCGATTAATCAGATTCTTCCTGTGGCGCTTAAGCAGATGGATGAAGCAATTCGTCCTGAGGTTCTCCATCAGACAGGCAAGATCCATTGGCAAGACACCGTAGAGCTATATCATGCCCAGGGTTTAAACACTCAAAGCGAACAGATTAAGGTCGTTGATTTTATTGAGTCTATGGCCTCAGCTTATGAATGGGCTGACTTTGTTATATGCAGAGCGGGTGCCCTCACGATTGCAGAGCTCACTTCGGCAGGATTAGGCTCCTTACTCATACCGTTCCCCTTTGCTATTGATGACCATCAAACAGCAAATGGCCAACTATTAGTAAGTCAGGGTGCCGCCGTTATGGTTCAGCAATCTGAGTTAAGCGCGGAACAGTTAGCGGAAAAACTCGTTGGAATTTGTGGGGACGCTGAAAAGCGTTTAGACATGGCACTGCGCGCTCGGGAGTTGGCTAAGAATTCCGCTGCTCGAGATGTTGCGCGAATCTGTATGGAGGTTAGTTGTGGATAATATAGCAACCTTCCAAGTCCCAGAAATGCGTCGCATCGGACGTATTCATTTCGTGGGTATTGGCGGAAGTGGTATGTGCGGTATTGCTGAAGTACTACTGAATCAGGGTTATGACATATCTGGATCAGATCTTACCATTAATGCTAGCGCCAAGCGTCTTATTAAGGCGGGGGCTCAAGTATTCAAAGGGCACAAAAAATCTCATATCGATGGTGCTGATGTGGTGGTTAAATCTTCAGCAGTGACCCTTGAAAATATTGAAATCGCTACGGCTATCGCTAATGGGATTCCGGTGGTAAGGCGTGCTGAAATGCTTGCAGAGCTGATGCGCTATCGGCATGGTATTGCGGTGGCCGGCACGCATGGTAAAACCACGACAACCAGTTTAATTACGGCTATTTTCGCTGAAGCAGGATGTGATCCTACTTTTATAGTCGGAGGGCGAGTAAATAGCATAGGCACCAACGCTAAACTTGGTGGCAGCCGTTATCTAGTTGCCGAAGCTGACGAAAGCGATGCCTCATTCCTACACTTGCAGCCCATGGTATCTGTGGTCACTAATATCGAAGCTGATCATATGGAGACTTATGGCTTTGACTTTGAGGTCATGAAGAAAACCTATATTGAGTTTCTACACAACTTGCCATTTTATGGTTTGGCAGTGCTGTGTATTGATGATGATGTGATTCGAAATATGTTGGTTAGTGTGGGAAGACCTACGCTAACCTACGGCTTTAGCGAAGACGCAGCTTATCGCATCCGTGACGTAAAAAGTGATCAACGCCAATGCTTCTTTACCATTGATCGACCAGATGATCTGCCCTCTTTATCTATCAACCTTAGTATTCCTGGGCGACATAATGCGTTAAATGCTGCCGCCGCGATCGCCGTAGCGAGTGACGAAGGTTTATCTGATCAAGCTATTGTTACAGCATTGCGAGAGTTCGGTGGTGTTGGACGTCGTTTTGAGAAAATTGGAGATTACCCCGTAAAAGATGGCACGGCCACTCTCTATGATGATTATGGACATCACCCCACCGAAGTCCAAGCCACGATACAAGCTGTCCGCGATGGATGGGCCGATCAGCGCCTGGTAATGATCTTTCAGCCCCACCGTTATACGCGAACTAGAGACCTTTACGAAGAATTCGTTGGCGTCTTGTCTACGGTTGATGTGTTGTTAGTGTTAGACGTTTATTCGGCAGGTGAGGAGGTCATTGCAGGTGCGACCAGTAAAACCTTGTGCGGAAGCATTCGTCAGCGTGGCCACATAGATCCTATTTATGTCGCTAACCTTGAAGACGTTCCGGAACTTCTCGCGGAGTTAGTGAAGGATGGCGATTTAGTGATGACACAGGGCGCTGGCAGCGTCAGTAAGCTGGTTTCTATGCTGGCCGATAGTCAGTTAGGACAGGTGCCTTTATGAGCCAAAAAGCCGTAGACACCTCAGCACTAAATCGGAGTAAATTTGGCCGTGTTGGCCTCTTATATGGTGGCCTGTCATCAGAGCGTGAAATATCTCTAATGACCGGTGAGGCTGTTCTAGTGGCGCTGCAAAATCTCAATGTAGACGTTATAGCGATTGACGTCCAAGAAGATATTTTACAGGTACTGCCTAGCTACGAGTTAGATCGTGTTTTTATCGCATTGCACGGTCCTGGTGGTGAGGATGGCACATTACAAGATGCGCTTGAGTCTCTGGGCCTACCCTACACGGGAAGTGGAGTCTCAGCGTCTGCCTTGGCAATGGATAAGCTTGGTTGCAAGCAAATGTGGCAGAGGATTGGATTGCCCACCACAGATTTTTCTCTACTAGAAGAGACCTCTGACTGGGTCGCAGTACTGGGTGCACTGGGCGGCAAGGCCATGGTTAAACCTGCCAGTGAAGGTTCCAGTATCGGCATGAGTCGGGTGGAAAATGCCCAACAACTTAAAACTGCGTGGCGGCATGCGGCAGAGTTTAATAGCGTGGTTATTGCCGAGCCCTTGTTAGAGGGGGAAGAGTACACGGTTGCTATTCTTGGGGATCAGGCCTTGCCGTCTATTCGCATCCAGGCTAAAGAAGTGTTCTACGACTATCAAGCCAAGTATTTTTCAGAGGAGACCGCTTATTTTTGTCCTAGTGGGCTATCTGATGCACGAGAAGTTGAACTGCGAGATTTGTCGATTGCCGCATTCAAAAGCCTTGATTGTGAAGGATGGGGTCGCGTCGATGTGATGGTCGATAGCAAAGGCAGCTTTCAGCTTCTTGAAGTCAATACGGTGCCTGGAATGACCAGCCATAGCTTGGTGCCAATGGCGGCAAGCGCGGCAGGCCTTAGCTTTGATCAGTTGGTTCTATCTATATTAGAGGGATCAACAGTATGAATAAAAAGGTGACTCAAGGGGCTAATTTTAAAAATGCGTCAAAGCAAAGGTTTTCTGATGGCTTTAGTGAGAAATTTTTACGACTGGTCATGGTCCTTGTTTTTGCTGCCGTTATTGTAGGTGGGGACCATATCTATAAACAAATTGATACACCGTTAAGCCGAATTGTCGTTGGAGGAGAGTTTAAGCATCTCCAAAAAGAAGAGTTAGCTAACTTGGTCAATGGTCAGATAGACGGGGGATTTTTAAGCATGAATTTAAATCAATTACGCGAGCAACTGCAGGGCCACCCATGGGTTCACGAAGTCAGTATTAGACGAGAATGGCCCTCTACCTTAAAAGTCGAGGTAGTTGAAGAGGTGCCTATTGCTCGTTTGGGTAAACAGGGTTTTCTTAATCGTTTAGGGGATCAGCTTGAGATTGCTGACAATAGTAATCTTAGGGCTTTACCTGTCCTGCGCGCTGAATTTGGTAGCACACAAGACATGATTCAGCAGTATCAATTGTTGGCCGAGTTACTTATTCCTACCAGTCTTAAATTGACCGAGTTACAGCGAGATAGTGTCGGTGCTTGGCAAGCGGCTACCGACCCAGGCATTAGGTTGATATTGGGTCGTGATGAGATCGCTGAGAAAATACGACGACTCGTTATAGTCTGGCAGTCCGGCTTGAGTTTACAGTCAGACAACATAGAAACCATCGATTTACGCTATCCAAATGGATTAGCAGTGTCTTGGAAAGAAAGTGCACTGGCGGATAGCAAAGAAAAAGTTTTATTAAAAAACGTCTCTAACTCAGCTTGATGACAGGCTAAAAAGGGAAAAATTATGAGTAGTTCAAATGAAGAAAACATGGTGGTCGCCTTAGATATAGGTACGTCTAAGGTGGTTGCAATTGTGGGCGCTGTAGGACCGGGAGGCGAGTTAGAAATCGTTGGCACCGGAATGCATGCATCGTCCGGGCTAAAAAAAGGTGTGGTGGTCAATATTGAGGCGACAGTTAACTCTATTCAGCGCGCGATTGAGGAGGCAGAGTTGATGGCGGGATGCTCAATCCATTCTGTTTACGCCGGAATAGCAGGCAGTCACATTCGTAGCCTAAATTCCCACGGTATTGTTGCGATCCGAGATCGCGAAGTTCAGCCCTTAGACCTAGAAAGAGTTATTGATGCCGCTCGAGCCGTAGCAATTCCAGCTGACCAAGAAATACTTCATGTGCTACCACAAGAATTTATTATCGATGATCAAGAAGGAGTCCGCGAGCCCATTGGTATGTCTGGCGTGCGTTTAGAGGCTAAAGTTCATCTGGTCACCTGCGCGGCTAACGCGGCTCAAAATATCAAAAAGTGTATTCGTCGATGTGGTCTTGAGGTGGATGATCTTGCGCTTGAGCAATTGGCGTCAAGCTATGCGGTGTTGACCGAAGACGAAAAGCAACTAGGTGTTGCCTTGGTTGATATTGGTGGCGGAACCTCGGATATCGCTATTTTCACTGAGGGATCTATTAGGCACACGGGCGTTATACCCATTGCAGGTGATCAGGTGACCAATGACATTGCTATGGCATTGCGAACTCCAACAGCCCATGCAGAAGATCTTAAAGTTAAATATGCCTGTGCTTTGGCCAAGTTGGCTCGTCCTGAAGAGACGGTAAAGGTGCCAAGCGTAGGTGATCGTGAGTCTCGTGATATGTCTCGGCAATTACTAGCCGAAGTCGTCGAGCCGCGATATGACGAGCTATTTACATTAGTGCAGGCGGAGATACGGCGAAGTGGATTTGAAGAGCTTATTGCTGCTGGAATAGTACTTACCGGAGGCACATCAAAAATGGAAGGTGTCACTGAATTGGCGGAAGAGATTTTCCATATGCCAGTGAGGATAGGGGCGCCGACTAATGTAAGAGGACTTTCTGACATCGTTAATAACCCCATTTACTCAACAGGGGTTGGATTGCTTCATTTTGGCGTTAAAGAACAACGCAAATTAGGGAGTAGTGATCGAGCTAATACCGAAAGTGGAAGTATGTTTGAAAAGCTTAAAAGTTGGTTTCAAGGTGGAGTTTAAGGGTCGCTAAGTTTAGTGGCAAATGTTTGATAATTGTGAGGCGCAAATAAGGGGAACACTATGTTTGAATTAGTAGATAGCATTCCAAAGAATGCAGAAATTAAAGTGGTAGGCGTAGGTGGCGGTGGTTGTAACGCTGTCCGCCATATGATCGATAGTAATATCGATGGGGTGCATTTTATCTGTGCTAATACTGACGCACAGTCAATGCTCAATCTCGACAATGCAACTGTTTTGCAGTTGGGTGGAGCTTTGACCAAAGGCTTAGGCGCCGGTGCCAATCCGGAAATAGGCCGTCAAGCAGCCATGGAAGACAAAGAGCGTATTGCGCAGGTCTTAGAGGGCGCTGACATGGTCTTTATCACCGCGGGTATGGGTGGAGGCACAGGTACTGGCGGCGCACCTGTCATTGCTGAAATTGCCAAGCAAATGGGCATCTTAACCGTTGGTGTCGTTACTAGGCCCTTTGGTTTTGAAGGTCGTAAGCGCATGGCTATTGCGGATGAGGGTATCGCTCAGATGAAAGAGAGCGTGGACTCTTTGATTATTGTACCCAATGAAAAACTGTTGCAGGTATTGGGTAAAGATATGACCGTGCTCAGCGCCTTTAAGCAAGCCAATGACGTGCTTTTCGGAGCGGTTCAGGGTATTACTGATCTCATTCTCCTTGACGGTTTGATTAACGTCGACTTTGCTGACGTTCGCACTGTCATGTCTGAAATGGGTATGGCGATGATGGGTACTGGTGAAGCCAGTGGTGCTGATCGTGCAATTATTGCTGCGGAGAGTGCTATTCGTTGTCCACTGTTGGAGGATATTAATCTTCAGGGTGCTAAAGGTATCTTGGTTAACATCACTAGTGGTTTCGACCTTACCTTGGGTGAGTTTGAAGATGTGGGTAATACGGTCCGTGAGTTTGCAGATGAAGACGCTACGATCATTGTTGGTAGTGTGTTTGATGCAGAGCTAAATGATCAGTTGCGAGTTACCGTTGTCGCTACGGGCTTACGTACCCCTAGTGCCAAAACAGGTCCTCGCGGAGTGGTTGTTGATAATCAACCGCCTCGTAAAATGGGTGGCGATATAGACTATGGACGACTCGATCAGCCAACCAGCTTACGTCGAGGTTCATCCTTAGGAGAGGGAGCAACCGCTCGTAAAGTACAGGCTCAAGATGATCCAGAATTAGATTATCTTGATGTGCCTGCTTTTTTGCGAAAGCAAGCAGACTAGCCTACCCAAAGGCCCCTTAGCACCACGCCTCAGATTTCAAAAATCTTGGTGATGAGGGGCTTGTCTGGTACCATTGCCGCTCGGCTATTTGGAACAGACATGATCAAGCAACGCTCAATTAAAAATACCATCAGCGCAACCGGTGTGGGGCTCCATACTGGAGAAAAGGTATATTTAACCTTACACCCAGCGGAACCAGACTCAGGCATCGTTTTTCGGCGCACTGATCTCGATCCAATGGTGAGCATAGCTGCAAGCCCTGAAAATGTAGGTGATACAGCGTTATCGACAACGCTGGTTAGCGGTGATGTCCGTGTATCGACCATTGAACATTTAATGTCAGCTCTGGCTGGATTGGGTATAGATAATCTATTGGTGGATGTTTCTGCTTCAGAGATTCCTATTATGGATGGCAGCGCCAGTCCCTTTGTGTTTTTAGTACAGTCTGCGGGTATTATTGAGCAAGACGCAGCAAAACAATTTATTCTTATCAAAAAACCGATCACCGTGCAGTTAGACGATAAGACCGCCACACTTAAACCTTTCAACGGTTTTAAAATAAGCTTTTCTATCGATTTCGATCATCCTGTCTTGAAAGAGCAAACCTTGAACGCGAGTATAGATTTTTCAAGTACGAGCTTTGTTAAGGAAGTTAGCAGAGCTCGAACGTTTGGATTTATGCATGAGGTTGAATATCTTCGATCAATAGGCCTAGCGCGCGGAGGAAGTTTAGATAACGCGATCTTGGTGGACGACGATGAAATTGTAAATAATGGCGGACTTCGCTATAAAGATGAATTTGTGAAACATAAGATTCTTGATGCCATTGGCGACCTCTATCTTCTAGGAAAAAGCCTTATTGGTGAGTATGATGCGCATAAGTCTGGGCACAGCTTAAACAATGTCTCCTTAAGGGCATTGATGGCTGATAAAGATGCGTGGGAAGTGGTAACCTTTGTTAATAATCCCGAAGAGGTCCCCATTTCATACAGTCATCCCAATTGAGTATGGTTTAATTCAAACATTTAAAGGTGCAGGTATCATTCTTCAATGAAGATTATCCTAATAAGTAATAAAATCGATAAGGTCAGGACGCTTAGCCTCAATAGTTGGGCTAAATGTGCTTTGTCTGTTCTGTTGCTTGGGATTCCTGTGACTGCCGGCACTATGCTAGGCATTAAAATCGCCGATGGGCGTTGGGAATTATTGTTTGACAACAGTATCGCGCAGATGCAAAACGAGATCGTATTACAACGAGAAGATGTGGATGCCGGTCGGCAACAGTTAGATAACTCGCTCTCTGGAATGACGCTCAAATTGGCGAAAATGCGTTCACGTTTGGTACGGCTTGACGCTCTGGGCGAACAATTAACCCAAATTGCTAGCCTTGAAGATGGTGAATTTGATTTTTCTTCTACACCTGGTCTGGGCGGCCCAATGCAAGCTCCTCTTATCGAGATCGCTAATCAAGTCGAAATTGAAGAAAAAGTATCAACGATGTTTGCCAAACTTGATGACTCAATCAGTAGCAGAGAATCACAGTTACAGATATTGCAGTCGATGTTGTCAGATAAGAAACTAAAAAGTGAAAGAATGGTTGCTGGGCGGCCGATTAAGAAAGGCTGGCTGTCCTCTGAATATGGTATGCGAATTGATCCGTTTCATGGAAAGCAGCAGTGGCATGCTGGCATCGACTTCGCTGGCAGAGATGGTGATGACGTCATTGCCGTCGCTTCCGGGATCGTTACCTGGTCGGGTGATCGCAATGGCTATGGGCAAATGGTAGAAATTAGCCATAGTGATGGCTACATCACTCGATATGCCCATAATCAGGAAAATGTTGCTAATTTAGGTGCCATTGTTCAAAAGGGTGATGTGATTGCCCAAATGGGTAGTTCTGGCAGGTCAACTGGCCCTCACGTCCATTTTGAAGTGTTCAAAAATGGACGCACTGTCGACCCTGCATCCTATATTCATCGCACCTACCGCTAATCCCTCTATACGTTCCTCATTACGATGAAGATAACTTAATCTTTGTGTTTTTACGCTATTAATTAATGGAATAAACGGTATGTTCGGTGAGCTAATAAAAAAGGTATTTGGTACCAGTAACGATAGAGATTTACGCCAAATGCGTAAAGTAGTATCGAAAATTAACGCTTTAGAAGATCATCTGAAAACCTTAAACGATGCCGATTTAAGGGCTCAGACAACGGTATTGAGAGACAGACTTGCCGGTGGTGAAACTCTCGACGAGCTATTGCCTGATGCGTTTGCAGTGGTCCGAGAGACAGCCACTCGTGTTATGGGCATGCGCCACTTTGATGTCCAAATGATCGGAGGCATCACACTTCATGAAGGCAAGATTGCTGAGATGCGCACCGGTGAGGGTAAGACCCTCGTAGCGACCTTGGTGGCTTATCTTAATGCCTTGTCAGGCAACGGTGTCCACGTGATTACCGTCAACGATTATCTCGCCCGTCGCGATGCTCAATGGATGGCTCCGCTTTATCAAGGGTTGGGCATGTCGCTTGGTGTCATTCAATCATATCAGGGCCCTGATGCAGCTAATTCTTTTTATCTTGGCGAAGATGATGATGACGGAGAGCTTCAGCCTAGTGAGCGGCGGCAGTCCTATGCAGCTGACATCACCTACGGTACTAACAACGAGTTCGGCTTTGATTACCTGCGTGACAATATGGCGTTAAGGCTGGATGATAAATCTCAGCGCGGACTTTCCTTTGCCATTATCGATGAAGTTGACTCAATTCTTATTGATGAAGCACGAACACCTTTAGTGATATCTGGCGCTGCTCAAGATAGCTCAGAGTTATACAAGACCATGAATTCGCTGACCGCTCAGCTTACCGCGGTAGCAGAAGACGACGTAATGGCAGAGCCAGTGCCTGTTGATGAAGATGCCGAGGTTATCGGAGACTTTATCATTGATGAAAAAACCCGAGGTATTGAACTCACCGAAGATGGGCACCAGAAGATTGAAGAAATTTTAATTAAAGAAGGTCTGTTAGAACAAGATCAGAGCTTATATCAAGCCATCAATCTTGGCTTGTTGCATCATGTGAATTCAGCTTTGCGTGCCAAGCACTTGTTTAGCCGAGACGTAGAATATATTATTCAGGATGGCCAAGCGGTGTTAATTGACGAGCACACGGGGCGTACCATGCCTGGCAGGCGTCTGTCAGAGGGACTACATCAAGCGATCGAGGCTAAAGAGAACCTAGCCATCCAGCAAGAGAGCCAAACCCTTGCCTCTACGACCTTCCAAAACTATTTTAGGCTATACCAAAAGTTATCGGGTATGACCGGTACAGCAGATACCGAAGCTTATGAATTTGATCAAATCTACGGATTGCGGGTCATGGTTATTCCAACCAATGTAGAGGTGAAGCGAGATGACCTCAATGATCTTGTTTTCCTTAGTCAAGAAGAAAAATATGAAGCAGTCATTGAGGATGTTAAAGAAATTGTAGCCAAAGGTGCTCCCGTACTGGTTGGAACAGCCTCCGTAGAGGCCTCTGAACTATTGTCCGGCTTCCTCAAAAAAGCCAAGATCAAGCACAGCGTACTTAATGCAAAGCAACACGAATTAGAAGCTAACATTATTATTAATGCTGGCCGCCCTGGTGCAGTCACTATTGCTACGAATATGGCTGGCCGCGGAACAGATATTGTCCTAGGCGGTAATCTTGATGCTGAATTAAAGCAACTTCGTGAAACCAAAGGGTGTAACGAGGATAAAATTGCTGCGACCAAGGCCGACTGGACGGAGCGTCATGCCACGGTCATTGAAGCGGGTGGTTTGCACATTGTTGCTACTGAGCGTCATGAGTCCCGTCGTATCGATAATCAATTGCGAGGCCGTTCGGGTCGACAAGGAGATCCGGGCGTGTCACGTTTTTATCTGTCGCTTGAAGACCCTTTAATGCGATTATTTGCATCCGATACAGTTAGAAACATGATGCGCCGTATGGGCATGGAGCGCGGAGAGGCAATTGAGCATCGCATGGTAACCAACGCTATTATCAAAGCGCAGCGCAAAGTTGAGGGACGAAACTTCGACATTCGTAAGCATTTGCTTGAGTTTGACGATGTGGCCAATGATCAACGCCAAGTTATCTATCAGCAACGTAATGATCTGCTCGAAGACGATGACATCTCAGACATCATTACTAACGTTCGCGTTGATGTGACGGACCAGTGTATTAGTAATTATGTGCCACCTATGAGCCTTGAAGAACAGTGGGATGTCCCAGGTCTTGAGAAAGTACTGGCCACTGAGTTTGGTATCCAGTTACCGATTCAACAATGGCTCGATGAGGATAGTCGGCTTGACGAAGTAGAGTTACGCAGCAAGATCTTGAGTCAACTCCAAGAGGCTTATGTGGCACGTTATGCGCACGTTGGTGATCAGATGCGCGAAGTTGAACGGCAGATCATGTTGCAAGTTTTGGACAATCTTTGGAAAGAACACCTAGCCAGTATGGATCAGCTGCGCCAAGGCATTGGCCTAAGAGCTTACGCTCAAAAGAACCCAAAACAGGAATACAAGCGAGAGTCGTTTGACCTGTTTGGTAGATTACTTGAGAGCATAAAATATGACACCATCCGTTATCTCTGTCATATCGAGGTGGCCTCGCAGGACGACATGGATCGTCTTGAGCAGCAAAGACGTAAAGAGCAGCAGAACCGTGAGTATCAGCATGCCCAGACGTCAGGATTAACAGAACAAGCAGGCGATGCTGAGGCAGCACAAGCACAAGCACGACAGCCGATCATGCGTGAGAGGCCTAAGGTTGGTCGTAATGATCCTTGCCATTGTGGTTCAGGCAAAAAGTACAAGCAATGTCATGGTAAAATATAGGCAGAGCAAAAAAAGGGTATTTCTATGGCCACTGGCGACGCAGTATTTCCGATTATGTATCCAGTTACTGGATTCAAATTAGGCACCACCAGTGCTGGGATAAAAACACCGGGCCGAAGCGACTTAGTGGTTATGGAAATCGCCGAAGGTAGTTCTGTCGCCGCTCTTTTCACTAAAAATGCATTTTGTGCCGCGCCAGTGATTGTTTGCAAAGAACATTTGGTTCGGTGCGCGCCTCGCTATCTGTTAATTAACACCGGCAATGCCAATGCCGGCACCGGAGAGCAAGGATTATTAGATGCTACCCATAGCTGTAGCGCGCTGGCTACATCGCGCGGGGTGGATATCAACGCCATCTTGCCGTTCTCCACCGGCGTGATTGGTGAATTCCTGCCGATGGACAAGCTCATGGCAGGATTACCCAAAGCGGTTGAAAATCTCTCTGAACAAGGTTGGGAAGAGGCAGCACAGGGTATTTTAACCACCGATACGCGCCCTAAAGGCAGCAGTCGACAATATGGTGATGATCATCAGGTGACCATCACCGGTATATCTAAAGGCTCTGGCATGATTAAGCCCAATATGGCGACAATGCTAGCCTATGTGGCGACCGATGCTTTGATCGATAATGAGTTATTACACCGTGCCCTAACCATAGCAACTGAAGTATCATTTAATCGAATCACCGTTGATAGTGACACATCGACTAATGATTCAGTGGTTCTAGTGGCCACGGGTGCTAGCAATGTAGTTATTGACGAAGTCTCTTTTGATACCTTTGTGGATCAACTGAGCCAAGTATTCACTGATCTGGCTCAGGCTATTATTCGTGATGGCGAAGGTGCCAGCAAATTTGTCACAGTGATGGTTGAGGGGGCATTAAATAAAGCTGAAGCCCTTAATACGGCTTATACCATTGCCGAATCTCCCTTGGTTAAAACTGCGTTGTCTGCTTCTGATCCCAACTGGGGTCGCATTCTAGCCGCCGTTGGTCGGTCTAACATTGTCGACCTAGATGTTAACCTCGTACAAATTTTCCTCAATAATGTCTTAATCGCCGAGCAAGGCAGTCGCGCTGACACCTACAGCGAAGAGGCGGGGCAAGAGGCCATGCAGTCTGAAGACATTGAAATACGCGTTAGCCTGAGCCGTGGCGACTACAGTGAGACGGTCTGGACTAGCGATCTCACTCAGGAATATGTGCGTATTAATGCCGAGTACCGAACCTAAGGATCCCCTATTAGCATGACGCGTGTACAGGTCGTTGCAGCCGTTATTGTTGGAGAGCACCACGGTTCTCCCCAACATATCCTTATTTCTCGGCGCGCAGACCACCTGCATCAAGGCGGTCTATGGGAATTTCCCGGTGGTAAAATCGACGGCGATGAAACGCCTTATGCGGCTCTGCTCCGTGAGCTTAAAGAAGAGCTCAATATAGTCGTGACAAAAGCATCGCCAATGATGCAAATAACCCATGATTATCCCGACAAAAAAGTATCTCTAGATATTTGGACAGTGACAGAATTTAATGGCCTACCTTTGGGTGTTGAAGGGCAAGAGATCTGTTGGGTGAGTCTAAACGATCTGCCTAATTTTGAATTCCCAGAGGCCAATCAGGCAATATTGGCACAGCTTTGCCCTCAAGATTAGGCTGACTTAATAATCTATTAAGCGTCTAAATCATCCTCACCAAGCTGGCCATCTTCAAATGTTGGATCAACAGGAATACTGTAACTCTCGGTCGCCCAGTCACCAAAATCAATCTGTTGACAGCGATGAGAACAAAATGGGCGATATTTTTGTGCTCTGGTCCATGCAACGCCTACTTTACAGGTGGGACATTTCACAATGGTAGGTTCAGTCACGGCGATTAAATCTCTTTTGATGGCTTGGCTAATGTTAAAAATGTTGAGTGTAAAAGGTCAACTCTATCAGCCATTGTGTCTGGGTTAAGAGTGTTATCAAATACCCAATCTGCTCGGGCTAATTTATCCTCTCGAGACATTTGGCTGTCGACAATACGTTGAATTTGCGTCGGATCATTATCATCTCTAAGCGCCGCCCGTTGCAACTGTAATGCCTCAGGTAGATCTACCAGCAACACCGTATCGACCAGCTGATCTTGGTTAGCTTCAAAAAGTAGCGGTGACTCCAAAAGCACATATGGGCTAGTCGCTAGATGCAGTTGCTCAACAATCCAGTTGCGTATTAGTGGGTGTAATAGTGTCTCTAACCAGGTTTTTTGGTTAACGTCTGTAAAAATAATTTGCCGTAGCTTAGCCCTATCTAATTGCCCGTCGGACAAAATAATGTCTTTCCCAAATTGAGCGCTAATATCTGTCAGGGCAGGCATTCCCGGCTGAACAACAGCCCTAGAGGCATAATCTGCATCGACCGATTGAATGCCCAGTGATCTAAATGCTGCGGCCAGAGTGCTTTTGCCGCAGCCAATGCCACCGGTGAGTCCGACTATATAAGGATTCTTTTTCAAAGCATGCGCCTAAATAACTGAGTCATGTTCAGTCGGCGTGTTCTAGAAAGTAAACGCTGACAGATACCAAGTGATCATGTTATCACCCCAGATTAGAGCAATCCAACCTGCAGTGGCAAGAAAAGGTCCAAACGGAATTTGTAAGTTACGATCTTTACCACCGATGATAACCATTAGCAGCCCAACGATTGCGCCGACGGCACTCGATAGTACTATTACTAGGGGCAGAAGCTCCCAACCGAGCCAAGCGCCAAGTGCCGCCAACAACTTAAAGTCGCCATAACCCATACCCTCCTTCCCGGTGATGAGTTTAAATAACCAATAGACACCCCACAGAGACAGGTAACCGGCAATAGCCCCTAGAACGGCCTCGGGTAAAGGTGCAAAGACCCCGTTAATATTAGCAAACAGCCCTAGCCATAAAAGAGGGAGGGTGATTTGGTCAGGCAGAAGCCTTTCCTTCAGATCAATGCCAGCAAGTGCAATTAAACAACAGGCTAAAATAACACTATAAAACGTGGTTACCGTTGCACCGTAAAAATACATTAAGAGAGCAACAACCGTTGCGGTAAGCAGTTCTACAAGCGGATATTGAGCAGAAATAGAGGCAGAACAGGAAGCGCAACGGCCTTTCAAGAGCAAATAGCTTAACGCCGGAATATTATGCCAAGGGCGCACTCCAGCCCCGCATTTTGGGCACCTAGAGGCAGGCCATATCAAGGTAGCAGCGGGCTCATCAGTCGCCTTATTTTCGATGCCTAAGATATCCTGTGACTCATCTGTCCAGCGACGGTAAAGTTGTTGCGGAAATCTTAAAATCACGACATTCAAAAAACTGCCGATCAATAGGCCAAAACAAAAACCAACAGCGGCGAGCGCTCCAGAATATAACTCGGCGGACAGAAATGTAGACATAAATAAAGGTTCTCTTACTGTTTAACTAGCCTGTTAATCGCGCCAGTATAACAACATCTGCCCAACGGTTTTAGATGGCGCTGCCGATAGCAAAAATAGGCAGATACATCGCAATCATGAGCCCGCCGACCACTACGGCCAAAAACGACATAATAATAGGCTCAATAAGCGTGGTCATATTGTCCACGGCATCGTTCACCTCGTTTTCATAGGTTTCAGCCGCTTTATCAACCATGCTCTCAAGATCACCAGCCTCTTCGCCAACCTTAGTCAACTGGGTGAGTAACGGCGGAAACAGGCTGTTTTTAGCCATTGCGACATTTAATTGAGTCCCTTGGGTCACCGCCAAGGTTAGATCGGTCACAGCATCTGCAATATAAAGGTTGCCCGTCGCACCTGCCGATGCCTCAAGAGCGTTGATCATTGGAATTCCCGAGGCGAAGGTGGTCGACAGGGTTCGCGCGAAACGGGCTATGGCACCAAGAAATATAATATTACCCACCACAGGTACTTTTAAAGAATACCGGTTGAGTAAGTACACAAAAGTCTCTGATCGAGCAGTGGCCTGTTTAAAGGCAACGACAGCGGCAACCATTAGACCGAGCATCCACAGCCAATTGTCTTGAACAACTTCAGAGAGAGCAATAACAGCTAGGGTGAAAGCGGGTAATTCAGCGCCAAAACTAGCAAAAGATTGCTGAAATGAGGGTACCACCTTGATCAGCATAACGGCGGTTACCACTCCAGCTATGACCAGTACCGAGATGGGGTAGGTCAGTGCTTTTTTAATTTTTGCCTTGAGCAATAGCGCCTTTTCTTGAAAAGTTGACACCCGTTCTAGCATGATGTCCAGTGTCCCGGAGAGTTCTCCCGCAGTGATCAGGTTACAATAAAGCTCGTCAAACAGAGTCGGGTGCTTAGCAAGGGCTTCGCTAAAAGTGCCTCCCGAGGACACATCCACATGAAGCGACATGACAAGCTCTTTGATAGCGGCCTTAGTTGTGCTTTCAGCCGCCACTTCAAAGGCTTTTATCAGGGGAAGCCCAGCACGAATCATGGTGGCAAGCTGTCGTGATAAAACGGCTATCTCTGCGGGCTTTATCTTCTTTTCTGTCGGCGAGAAAGTCAGTGCGGTACTTTTCTTTTTGACAGTGTTCGTCGCCACTCCTAACTGACGAATCAGTCCTTTCGCAGCGTCTAAGGTCGTGGCGTTGACACTGCCAGTAACTTTGTTACCGCTTCGGTCTTTTCCCCTATAGAGATAGACTTTTAATTGCTTATTATTGGCCATTACTGTTTGCTCTATAGGTTGCTGGGTGATTTGTCATGCCGTTGAATTAACTTAGTCTGTGGTGACTCTGTTTGCTTCTTTGATACTGATCAGGCCATTGGCAACCTTGCGCAAGGCAGATATGCGCATTGGCCTAAATCCCTCATCAATGGCGCCGGTCAAAATATCAATGGAACTACCCCCGTGCAAAATGATCGACGAAAGTTTGGGTGTAATGACTAGGACTTCATAAATGCCGATTCTTCCAGAGTACCCTTTGGTACATTTTTTACAGCCTAGAGCCTTAAATATTTTAAAATCGTTACGTGCAATGCCTATGGCATCAAATCCTTCATCGTCAAGAACCTCTTGCGGCAGATCTTCATAAGGCTGTTTGCAGTGGTTGCACAATTTTCGTGCCAGTCGCTGCGCAATCACCAAACTCACCGAGGTGGCTAGGTTAAACGTTGACAAACCCATGTTGAGTAACCGATTAAGCGTTTCTGCGGCGCTGTTAGTGTGCAATGTCGACAGTACCAAATGGCCCGTTTGCGCCGCTTTAACCGCAATTTCAGCTGTGTCGAGGTCTCGTATTTCACCGACCATTAACACGTCTGGATCTTGGCGCAAGAACGCGCGCATAGCGGTAGGAAAATCAAGACCCACTCGCGTATTAATTTGCGTTTGGTTAATGCCCGGGAGGTTTATTTCAATAGGATCTTCAGCGGTTGAAATATTGCGCTCAGAGGTATTTAAGATATTGATGCCGGTATACAAAGACACCGTTTTACCACTACCCGTTGGGCCGGTGACTAAGATCATCCCCTGGGGCCTTGCCAGCGCAGCCAGATACTGTTGTTTTTGGTCTTCATCATAGCCTAAGGCGTCAATACCCAGTTTGACACTGGAGGAATCCAAAATTCTCATGACCACCTTTTCGCCAAACTGCAGTGGCAATGTATTCACCCTTAGATCGATAGTCTTAGTGTCTGATATAACCACCCTAATGCGTCCATCTTGGGGAATACGCCGCTCGGTTATGTCCATTTGCGCCATCACTTTAATTCTCGCCACCAGCCGAGACGTCCAGCTGTGGGGAGGCTTAAAAATCTCGCGCAAAACACCGTCGATTCGAAACCTGACTCGATACTCTGTTTCATAGGGTTCAAAGTGCAGGTCAGATGCCTTTGCCTCAACCGCATCTGTGATCATTTTATTAACAAAGCGAACTACCGGGGTTTCGTTGCTGGTAACGTTACTGTCAAATAAGTCTTCAACAGAATATTCGATAACTTTTTCTGTTGGCTCATAGTCGGTGCTGTTAATGGACAATGATTCGGCTATAGAGTCGGGTTGATTGCTCAGCAATGCCTCTCTGATGACCAAAATGCTCGAGTAAGCACAGATAACAGCCTCGACAGACATTTTAGACTGAAACTGGATATCTCTAAGGCACTGAACATCAAAAGGGTCTGCCGTGGCAATAAAGAGCTTCTTGCCGCGGGTAAAGAGCGGAACCACCACATGTTTACGCATGGTTTTTCGATCGATGAGGTCTTTTAAGTCATTTTTTATCAGGTGTTGCTGCACATCGTAAACCACCATGCCAAATTCTTTTGCAGCGGCGTGGGCCAATTTTTGGTCATCAATTAAATGGTTTTCACAAATAAAATTGATCAGGGTCAAATTAGCTGTCTTTGCGCTTTTGACGGCTGACAACAAGCCGTTGGCCGTGATTAGATTTTCATCAACTAATCGTTTGGGGAATCCTCTAGAGATATCGGTTGCAAGGTTCAAGACATAACCGTCGAGTGACTTTGTGAAAACAAATTTTATCGGCAACGGGCACTTTAAATGAGAGGTGCGTCACAAGTTTAGTATTTTTATCCCTTTTAACAGGCTTTTTATAGACTACCTATAGAGCTTAGTTAACGAATGGGACAGAATCCTCGCCTAAGGAATGAAGTATTTTATTAAACGCTTAATACCTGAAGTGCGTAAAAGATAGGCCCCTAAATATGAGCGTTCATTGTAGTTTTAGGGGTCGACGTAACCAAGTCTGAAAATATACCTTTTTGGTGTATATACGGAATTTATTTTTTAACTTAAGGAGTTTGACAATGAACACGCAAAAAAGACAAACAGGTTTTACCCTGATCGAGTTAATGATCGTTATTGCAATTATTGGCATTTTGGCGTCAGTAGCATTACCTGCCTATTCCAGCTATACCACGCGCGCTAAGGCTGCAGAGGTAGTGTTAGCCGCATCCACTTGCCGTAATTCGGTCACTGAGATCTATGCTTATGCAAGCGCGGGTCCTGGGGCGAATGCTTGGGGTTGTGGAGAAAACAATAATTCAACCACTACAGCTGGTCCTACTAAATATGTACTTGGCGTTGAGACTTCTATAAATGGGGTAGTTACGGTCAATGCAGATATGGAGGCACTAGTAGCCTCAGGAACCAATGCGGGCACGCTTACATTGACGCCATATGCTACCCAAGCCTTATTAACCGCGGGCACCCCTATGTCGGTAGGCGTAGGTGGCGATTTGGGAAAACCCATATATGCTTGGAAGTGCGCTGCCACCGGCACTATGATTGCATTTGCACCCAGTACCTGTAAGTAACAAGACAAGGAAATGGATAAACACCTCATTCCGCTGTTTCTGATGCATTGTTACGGTTTAGTTAACGTTTTAAAGCAACCGCATCGACAAATCTACAGACTGCACATGCTTAGTTAGGCTGCCCGATGAAATGTAGTTCACCGCAGAGCTAATATAGTGTTGCACGGTTTCATTGGTGATATTACCGGACACCTCAATTTTGGTTTCGCCAAAGTTGAGGTGTTTTAGGTTTTCAATATCACTGGGTGAGAAATTGTCTAGCATCACCACATCGGCCTGGGCATCCAAGGCCTCGTTCAGCTCATCCAGATTCTCAACTTCAACTTCCACTATTTTCTCGGGCGCTATTTCACGGGCTTTTGCCACTGCTAGGGCGATACCTCCGCAGGCGGCTATGTGGTTCTCTTTAATCAAAAAGGCGTCATACAAACCAATGCGGTGGTTGTTGCAACCGCCAACAGCCACGGCATATTTTTGTGCCAAGCGTAGACCAGGTATGGTCTTGCGCGTATCCAGAATCTTTACCTCACTGCCTGCCGTTAGCTCAGCATATTGCCGTGCGAGGGTGGCGGTACCTGACAATAATTGTAAAAAGTTTAATGCGCTGCGCTCGCCAGTCAGTAAGGTTCTAGCATTACCACCGAGGGTAAATAATACTTGGTCTGGTACGACCTGATCACCGTCTTGCACCAACCAGTTAATGGTCGTTTTAGGGTCCAGTTGCCGAAACACTTCATCGACCCATGCTGTGCCACAGATCACGGCATGCTCACGGCACAGCACTTCACCCTTGGCCTGTTGTTGCTCAGGTATGAGCATGGCGGTGATGTCGCCCTCGCCAATATCTTCACGTAGCGCGCGGGCAACGCAGGCTGGTATGTCGGCTAGGGTGTTCACAAGTAGCGTACTCAACGTCATCTAACTCCATTTTTACTGGGCGAGAATTGTAGCATTAATTCGGTGTTTGGCTTTAACCCACTGATCTGTTTCAATAACTCTACATTAGTGTGATACAGAGAAATAGATCCCATGCGTATTGATCAGGGCTGGCTATCAACAGCAACAGCATTGGCATCGCCCAATGCCGATTCGCGCCCAGATAAGTCTGACATTAGCCTGTTGGTCATTCACAACATTAGCCTGCCACCGGGGCAATTTGGCGGCGGCCATGTTGCTGAGCTGTTCACTAATACCCTAGACCCCAATACTCACCCTTACTTTGCCGAGATTGCCAACCTTAAAGTGTCTGCGCATCTCTTGATCGATCGTGAGGGGGTTGTCATACAGTTTGTGCCTTTTGATCAGCGTGCTTGGCATGCTGGTGTGTCAACGTTTGCGGGGCGCCCGGCCTGCAATGATTTTAGTATTGGTATTGAGTTGGAAGGAACCGATACTGACCCCTACACTCATCTACAATATGAGCGCTTAGTTAAGATAACGCAGTGTTTAATTGCTGAGTACCCCGCATTAACCCATGACAGGATTGTTGGGCACAGTGACATTGCACCTGATCGAAAAACTGACCCCGGTCCTGCCTTTGACTGGTCTTATTTTAGGAAGCTTGCACGGGGTTAGGTTTGATCTCCATTCCATGGGGCGACTTTGAACAGCAGTAGCATGCCAGGAATGGCCAACACCGTGCACAGGTAGAAAAAGTTTTCCCAGCCCATGCCCTCAACGATAATGCCCGTACCGGCTGAGGCCACCGTGCGAGGTATAGCGGTTATGGCCGTAAATAAGGCAAATTGCGTGGCGGCAAACGCGGGGTTTGTTGTCCGAGCGATAAAGGCCACAAAGGCCGCTGTGCCTAAACCAACCCCAAGGTATTCAAAGCCAATCACCAGCCCCAGCAGCCACAGACCCTCGCCGACACGGGCTAAAACAGCAAAGCCTAAAATAGAGACAATTTGAACTACCCCAAATAACCATAGTGCACGGTTGATACCGGTTTTCAATATGAGTATGCCACCTAAAATACCGCCAATTATGACGGGCCATAGGGCCGCTTGCTTAGCCACAATACCTATTTCGGTTTTGCTATAACCCATGTCAAGGTAGAACGGCGTCGCTAACGCGGTGGCCATACTGTCACCCAGCTTATACAGCAGCATAAAGGCCAAAATTAACAAGGCATGTTGGACCCCTTGGCGAGAAAAGAAGTCATGAAATGGGTCTACCACTGCGGCTCGCAGTGTGGTCGGCTGTTGATGAGAGCGCGGCGGCTCGGCGATACTGAGCGTCAACAGGATGCCCGCCAGCATAAAGGCCGCGGTAATGGGAAATACGGTTTGCCAAGGCAGGCTGTCGGCCAGTATGAGTGACAATGAACCCGGGACTAAACCTGCTATTCGATAGGCATTAACATGAATGGAATTGCCCAGTCCCAATTCCTGATCGGGTAATATTTGCCGTCGGTAAGCATCTAGCACGATGTCTTGGGTTGCGCTAAGTAAGGCGATACCAAAACATAACCACGCAATCGGCCAGATTTGCGTGAGCGGGTCTAAATATCCCAGAGCGGCAATAGTAATGAGTAATAGCACCTGAGTTATAAGCATCCAGCTGCGTCGCAATCCTGGCTTTAACGTCCCCAAGGACAGCGAGTAACGATCAAGCAGTGGTGCCCACATAAATTTCCACGTATAAGGCAGCCCGATCAAGGCGAAAAAACCGATTTCTTTAAGGCCAACACCCTCGGTGCGCAACCATGCGGGTACTAATGAGATCAGCAGATATAGGGGCATACCCGATGCAAATCCGGTAAAGATACAAATCAGCATGCGACGATTGAATAATGCGTGCTTGATACTCGGTGAATTCATCAATAATCCTGTTGTGTTACCAATGCGACCAGTTGGTTAGGCGTCAATCAAGGTTGCCATCTGTTTCTTTTAAGGTTAACGCGATTTTCGTTAACACAAATACCCTCATCGATGAGGCGTTGTTTTTGCTCAGCAAAAGCCGCGCTACTGTCAGGCAGGCTTATTCTACCTGATGCCGCAATTACTCGATGCCAGGGCAACTGAGTATTGTCTGGCAATTGACTCAAAGTTTTGCCGACCATTCGAGCACAGCCCGGCAACCCAGCAAGCTTAGCTACCTGGCCATAGGTTGCTAAGTAGCCTCGGGGTATGACCTTAATTATGCTATAAAGTCTTTGTTGGGGTGTCATAGTTTCCATTGCCTTAAGATTACGCTATTCGCTCGAATGTTGAAATAGTGAAAACTACCCCAATACTACTCTATAGAGCGAGTTAAAGGAGTTGCCTGTGAGGTACCTGTTACTGTTATTTATTGTCATGCCGGTGTTGGAAATGTGGCTATTGATCACCGTTGGTAGTGAGATTGGTGCACTGCTGACTATTGGTCTAGTGCTGTTGACCGCCGTTGTTGGCGCAGCTTTATTGCGAGAGCAGGGCTTTGCTACGTTGTGGCGCGGTCGCCAAAAACTACAAGAAGGCAAATTGCCAGCAAAGGAAATGGGAGAGGCTATTATTCTCGCCGTGTCTGGTGCTCTGTTACTGACCCCTGGGTTTGTTACCGATGTCATTGGGTTTGCTGGACTAATACCACCCATAAGAGCCTTAATCGTGTCACGAATTTTGAGTAAAATGGTCGTAACTGGTTCTCCCCTCGGTGGGTTTCATACCGATGGGTACTCTAGCCAAACTACCGATCAGACTGAAAGTTCTGGCAATGTTATCGATGGAGAATCTTGGGAACGCAAGGATCTAGATTAAAACGTCTTTTTATTGTAAAAAATTGCTGTTTGCCCTTGAAAAAGAAAAGGTCTGGCACCATATAAAGCAACAATTGCGAAAGTAATCATGTCGCAAGTGAACTTTAACAACTGAAGATAGAATAATTGGAGAAGAGAACCATGAAAATTCGCCCATTACACGACCGAGTTATCGTTCGTCGCGAGGAAGAAGAACAAAAAACAGCAGGCGGAATATTATTGCCAGGCTCTGCACAAGAAAAACCTAATCAAGGCGAAGTTATTGCCGTAGGCAGTGGCCGTATTTTAGATAGCGGTGAGTTACGTCCGGTTGACGTCAAAATTGGCGATATCGTCGTTTTTGGTCAGTACGCGGGTAATGACAAGATTGATGTGGATGGTGAAGAATTAATCATCCTCAGCGAAAGTGATATCAAGGCTGTAGTTGAAGCTTAAATTTAAATTGAATTGTTTTTAACAGAATTTGGAAGGAAAAAATCATGGCAGCTAAAGAAGTAAAATTTGGCAACAATTCCCGTCAAGCCATGCTTGATGGTGTGAATGTTTTAGCCAACGCAGTGAAAGTAACCTTAGGGCCTAAGGGTCGTAACGTGGTTTTAGATAAGTCATTTGGTGCACCCACCGTGACTAAAGATGGTGTGTCGGTAGCCAAAGAAATCGAACTCAAAGATAAGTTCGAAAACATGGGCGCGCAGATGGTTAAAGAAGTAGCGTCAAAGGCGTCAGATGATGCTGGTGATGGTACGACTACAGCAACAGTATTGGCTCAGACTATTGTTAATGAAGGCCTGAAGTTGGTTGCTGCGGGTATGAACCCGATGGACCTAAAACGTGGCATTGAAAAAGCAGTCATTGCAGCCACTAAAGAAATTGCAGCAATTGCAAAGCCCTGCGCAGAAAACAAAGAGATTGCTCAGGTCGGTACTATTTCTGCTAACAGCGACATCCACATTGGCGACATCATTGCCGAGGCAATGGGCAAGGTTGGTAAAGAAGGCGTCATCACTGTTGAAGAAGGTAGTGGTTTAGAAAATGAACTAGATATCGTTGAAGGTATGCAGTTTGATCGTGGATATTTATCTCCGTACTTCATCAACAATCAAGAGAACATGAGCACCGAACAGGACAGCCCACTTATTTTGCTGGTAGATAAAAAAATCTCCAATATTCGTGAGCTACTACCTTTGCTTGAAGCGGTTGCTAAAGCGGGTAAGCCACTGTTGATTATTGCTGAAGATGTTGAAGGTGAAGCATTGGCAACTCTAGTGGTGAACAACCTACGCGGTATTGTTAAGGTTTCAGCTTGTAAAGCGCCTGGTTTTGGCGATCGTCGCAAGGCAATGTTAGAAGATATTGCTATCCTGACTGGTGGTACTGTGATTTCTGAAGAAGTTGGTCTTGATCTTGAAGGCGCTACTTTGGAGCATTTGGGTACGGCTAAACGTGTCAGCATGACCAAAGAAAACACGACCATTGTTGATGGTGCAGGCGAGCACGCCACTATCGAAGGGCGAGTTAAGCAAATTCGGGCTCAGATTGAAGACACTAGTTCTGACTATGATCGAGAGAAGTTGCAAGAGCGCGTCGCCAAATTGGCCGGCGGTGTTGCCGTGATCAAAGTAGGCGCAACCACTGAAATCGAAATGAAAGAGAAGAAAGCCCGTGTTGAAGATGCGTTGCACGCTACTCGCGCTGCTGTTGAAGAGGGTGTTGTTGCCGGCGGCGGTGTCGCTCTTATTCGTGTCCTACAGAAAATCAAGGACTTGCAGGGTGAAAATACAGACCAAACCGCAGGTATCGGGATTGCTCTTCGCGCCATGGAGACGCCTCTGCGCCAGATCGTTGAGAACGCAGGTGAGGAAGGCTCTGTTGTCGTCGATAAGGTTAAACAAGGTAAGGGTAACTTCGGTTATAACGCAGGTACGGGTGAGTACGGCGATATGATCGCTATGGGTATTCTTGATCCAGCTAAAGTGACTAGAACAGCGCTACAGGCGGCTGCTTCGATCGCTGGACTAATGATTACCACCGAAGCGATGATTGCTGATGCGCCTGATGAGGGCGGTGCTGCTGGCGGCATGCCTGATATGGGTGGTATGGGTGGTATGGGTGGCATGGGCGGAATGATGTAAACCCATCCCCAAAAAACAAAAAGCCCTGCACTAACCTGCGGGGCTTTTTTTTGAGTTCATTTTTTGATCTCGAGATATGCCTTGTCTTAATGGCGGCAGTGGCAAGCAAGCCGATGTTATTTATCATCAAATACCGTGTAAAACAGCTATAAAACCCATAAAAAGCCTATCAAAAAATCCTAAAAAACCTATAATGAAGCTAAAATAAACCTATAGCCTGTAAGGGTATTAATTTCTAGAGGACTTGCTCATGACCGCCGAATTTATCAATCTACTTGCCCGTTGGGGACATCTTTTATTTGGTATCACTTGGATCGGAATGCTCTACTATTTTAACTTCGTGCAAGGTGGATACTTTAAACAAGCTTCAGCTGAGGGTTTAGCTGATGCAAAAGCTAAACTTGCGCCTAGCGCTCTCTGGTGGTTCAGATGGGGTGCTATGTTTACGTTTATCACCGGTCTTCTGCTACTAGAAGGTGTGATGCGCATGAATCAAATGAACAACTACATCGTTATCGGTGTTGTCATGGGTACGCTGATGGCGGCAAATGTCTGGATGATCATTTGGCCTGCGCAAAAAATTGCTTTAGGTCTTGTTGAAGGTGGTGATAAAGCAGCGGCGGGTGCCAAGGCGCTTCTTGCTTCTCGAACCAACACTTTATTCTCGGCACCTATGTTGTTTGGTATGTTAGCAGGACCACACTATGCGGGTCATGGTTATGGCACCGCCGTTGGCGGTACTGGATTAACGGTTGCCTTAGTGATTATTATCGCTTTGGAAATTAATGGATTAAAAGGTAAGCAAGGCCCAATGACCACGGTTAATGGTGTGATTGGTTCTAGCTTGGCGCTCACCGCGATATTGGTTGGTGCACTTAACCTGCTTTAAAATTGCTTAGACAAAAAGCCGGTGTTAGGTAAGCTTCACCGGTTTTTTTGTGGACGCCATTTTTATATATTGGGCAAGATCAGCGTATAATTTAGTGTAATGAGATAGTATTGAGTTTATCTCTGTTGAAAGATGACCATGGAATCAAAAAAATATATGGATAAAAAGCCCAAAACATCAATTGTTGCCGAACGGGACGATATGATTGGTCGCAATATACCAGAGTCGCGCGGTGACGGACCGACCTCAAGAAACGGCGGCCAGCCACCTACTGCAGGTATGTCTGGGCTGATGAAGTTTATTTTGATACTGACCTTTTTGGGTTTGATCGGAACGGGTGTTTTTGGTGGATTGCAGTATCAGGACCTTTCCGCTAAGCATGAGTCACTATTGGCACGATTTGATTTGCTTGAGTCACGGCTTAGTAGCACAGATGAGTCGGTTACCCAGTCGGGTGCGGCGATGCAACTCAATATTAGTAAGCATGGTGAAGAATTAAAAAAGCACTGGAGCGAAATTAGGAAGCTCTGGGGCGTCACTAACGATATCAACAAAACAAAAATTGCCGACAACAAAAAAGATATTGCTTTTCTAGCGGCTAAGCGCGTTTCGGCCCAAGAATCTATTGCAGCGGTGGGGACTCGCATTGATAAAGAGAGCGCTGCCATTAGCGATTTGAGCGTTAGCCAGTTGGGACTTTCTGCTGACATAGACAAGGTTAATGAGGTGATGCGTGAATACGCCGATGAGCTTAATCGACTAAAAGCTGCTTTATCGCGCACGGACCGTGATCAGGCAAATAATGCTGAGGCTATGGAAGCTATAGAGGGCTTTCGGCGCCAAATGACACAAAAAATCTATCAGTTAGAGCAGCGATTAGCGGCTCCGGCGCCTTCGCCTGAGCCTGAGACCAGTCCTGGGCAACCATTAGTCGAGGGTGGTTGAACGGTCCAAACTAGATACTAACGCTTATTTACGAGGGGAAAGGATTTAATCTATGGCAAATACTTTCTACTGGCATGACTACGAAACCTTTGGCGTTGACCCCTCTAAAGATCGGCCATCACAATTTGCTGGTTTAAGGACTGACGAGGATTTAAACCCAGTGGGTGAGCCTCTGGTCATTTATTGCCAGCCTCAAAAAGATATACTGCCGGCGCCTCAAGCCTGCCTTATTACCGGAATTACCCCTCAATTGGCCATGGAAAAAGGGTTGTTGGAGCCTCAGTTTATCGAGGCTATCCATCGGCAGCTCTCAGTGCCAGGCACCTGTGGAGTGGGGTACAACAGTATTCGCTTTGATGACGAGGTAACTCGTTATGCTCTCTATCGAAACTTTTTTGATCCCTATCAACGAGAGTGGAAAAACGGTAATTCTCGCTGGGATATTATGGATATGCTGCGCTTGACGAGAGCATTGAGGCCCGAGGGGATAGAATGGCCAGACCATGAGCCCGGGCGTCCGAGTTTTAAGCTCGAGCATTTGACTGCAGCCAACGGACTGGCCCATGAAGCGGCTCATGATGCACTGTCAGATGTAACCGCAACGATTGCGGTGGCTAAATTGGTCAAAGACAAACAGCCTCGTTTATTTGACTATGTAGTGAACATGAGGAGTAAAAAAGCGGTTGGAGAGATGTTGAATTTGTCTGACCGAAAACCCTTTTTTCATATTTCAGGCATGCTCCCAAGAGCTCATATGTATGGTGCGATTATGATGCCGTTGGCTCAACATCCGATAAATAGTAACGGCATTATTTGCATAGACTTATCGTTTGACCCTGAGGTTTTGATCAACCTAAGTGCAGAAGAAATTGCACATCGAGTGTTCACGACATCTGAGTCGCTGGGGGATGGTGAAGTTCGCATTCCCCTAAAGGTAGTACATATTAATAAGGCTCCTGTGGTCACCACTCATAAATTAATAGATGAGGCTGCGGCTAAGCGCTTGGATATTGATGTTCAGCTCTGTGAATTACATTGGCAAAGGCTGAATCAAATTGATTTGTCCGCCAAGTTAGCGGTGGTCTTTAATAGTCAATCGTTTCCCGAAAAGCCAGAGGCTGAGCAACGTTTGTATAATGGTTTTTTACCCAATGCTGATAAGCATTTGTTAGAAGAAGTACGCCAGGCCAGTTTTGAAGACCTTACTGAGCATCGCTTCCATTTTAGTGATGAGCGCTACAATCACCTGTTGTTTAGTTATCGGGCGCGTTATTTTAACGGCTCGTTGTCAGATCAAGAGCGCAGTGTTTGGGCAGAAAACTGTCGCTGGAGATTAACCGATGAGAAGTCGGGTTATTTAACCATGGAGCAACAGGGCGCTGAGATAGCACAGTTATTGGCTGGCGAGGGTTTGTCAGCTGAAAAAGTCGCTATACTAGAGTCACTTAAGCACTGGTCTTCTCAGGTGAATGATGAATTTTCGTTATCGAGCTAGAGTGCAGCGACGAAAAAGGCTAAAATCCCTCCCATCAACTTTTTGCCCCGAGGTTAAATCTTGAACTTTACCGGCGCACATATCCTGTCAATCAACCAGTTCCAGCGTGAAGACGTCGATCGTATCTTTGCTGTGGCTGATCAGATGGAGCCTTATGCTCTTCGTAAAAAGGTAACAAGAGTCCTTGAGGGTGCCATTCTTGGCAATATGTTCTTTGAGGCCAGTACCCGTACTCGCGTCAGTTTTGGTTCTGCTTTTAATTTATTGGGTGGTGAGGTTCGTGAAACAGCCGGTTTTGAGAATTCCGCATTGGTTAAGGGTGAGTCTCTGCAAGATACCGCGCGAGTCTTATCAGGTTTTAGCGATGTTATCTGTATGCGCCACCCTGAAGCGGGTTCGGTAGCAGATTTTGCCACTGCTAGTCGAGTCCCCGTGATAAATGGTGGTGATGGTGCTAATGAGCATCCTACTCAAGCTTTGTTGGACCTATATACCATCCGTAAAGAGCTTGCTGATAAAAGTCGGACGATCGATGGAATGAGTATTGCCATGATTGGTGATCTGCGCCACGGCCGCACAGTGCACTCTCTTGGTAAGCTATTATCTTTGTATGACAACATACATGTGGTGCTGATTTCTCCCGCCGAATTGGCCTTGCCGGAGTCGATTGTTGAATCCATGCGCAGTTCAGGGGTTGAGGTCACTGTATCTCATGAAATGACCCAGAGTATAGTGGATGTCGATATCGTCTATTCAACGCGAATTCAGGAAGAGAGGTTCTCGACAAAGCAAGAAGCTGACCTTTATCGGGGTAAGTTTAGACTTAATCAAGCGATCTATACCGAATACTGTCAGCCCAATACGGTTATCATGCATCCACTGCCTCGCGATTCACGAGCTGATGCCAATGAGTTGGATATTGATCTAGATGACAATCCCAACCTAGCCATATTTCGCCAGACCGACAATGGCCTATTAGTGCGGATGGCGTTGTTTGCTCTGGTGTTAGATGTTGCCGATAAGGTTGATGAATTTTCTCATGAAGTGCATTGGTATAATTCCCGCCAACTTCCAACGAAACGCTAGATAATAATAATTAGTCGACTAATAGCATGAATGATTTTGACGATATTCGTCCGTACCACGATAGTGAAGTGCCTAGCGCGTTAGCACGTATGATAGCTGATCCTGAGTTAATGGATCTTCTGCTTTCGCGTGAGTTCCCGCGGATGACGAAAATTCTGCCAGGTATTTTTACACGGCTTGCAAGACCCTTTTTACGGCGCAAACTTCGAAAACTTATGGTTGAGGTTTCTACTGTGTCTGACTTTCAGGCGCATATGACCTCACGCCTCATATCTGTGCTTGAAACAACGACTGATAGCTATGGGTTTAGCGGGCTCGATAAAACACCCTTGGATAAAGCTCATTTATATATGAGTAATCACAGGGATATTGCCCTAGATCCAGCCATGGTTAACTTGGGTCTTTTTAAAGAGAATCGATCGATGGTTAGAATTGCCATTGGAGATAATTTGCTCAGTAAGCCTTTTGCCGCTGATTTGATGCGAATTAACCGCAGTTTTATTGTTAAACGGTCAGTCAAAGGTCGTCGTGAGAAACTTGAAGCCCTTAAAAACCTTTCTCGCTATATTCGGCACAGTATTAGTCAAGAGAAGGTGCCGATCTGGATTGCTCAAGCTGAGGGCCGAGCGAAAGATGGACAGGACCGCACCGAAACAGCCCTGCTCAAAATGTTAGCGTTGTCAAAGGATAAAGACCAAAGTTTTGCTGCTGCCATCGGTGAATTGAATATTGTGCCTGTAGCCATTTCTTATGAGTATGATCCTTGTGATGCTGAGAAAGCCAGCGAGCTTTACGCTCAGCAACAGGGCCTAACTTATACCAAAGATCCATTCGAGGATCTTGACAGTATTGTAAAAGGCTTTCTTGGGTACAAGGGTCGAATCCAGGTTAATTTTGGTGATCCCGTAGCTGATAAATATGAGGACGCAGATGGCCTTGCTGCTGAGGTTAATCGTCAGATTGGTCTCAACTACCAACTTTTTCCGACCAATATTATCGCCTGGACAATGCAGGTTGCTGAACAAAAATTAGATGTTTTAGAGAGTTTAAAGAGCCTTTGGCCTAAGGAAGACTGGTTGCATGCTGAACAACGATTTAGAGACCATATTAGCGCTCTACCCAATGAGCATCGGGCCATTGCTGTGGCTGCTTATGCTGCCCCTGTCGATAACCAGCTGCACTATTTGTCACAGCAGGGGCACTAACGCTTGTTAGACGCCGACACTAGAGACATCATTCAGCAGGGCTATCGAAAGTTCTTAGAGACCCGAGGATTGCAAGCCAGATTAGGCCAAAAGCAGATGGTTGCTGCCATAGCCAATAGCCTGAGTGATGATGACGCAGACAAACGACTATCGGTTATTGAGGCGGGGACAGGCACAGGTAAGACCGTTGGATACCTTATTGCGGCTCTCCCTATTGCTCGGGCATTAAAAAAGACGGTTGTAGTCTCTACAGGAACTATAGCTCTGCAGGAGCAGCTCATCCATAAAGATATCCCAGAGCTCCTTGAGGCTTGTGACTGGGATTATAGTTGTGCTCTGGTTAAAGGACGTGGCCGCTATGCGTGTAATCTTCGCATGGAGCAGTGCTTAGACTCCATTAAAGCAAAAGACGCAGGTCTATTCTTGTTTGAGGACGAGCAGCAGTTTAACCCTAACGCGCAGACCGAAACTTTGTTTCGAGAGATGTCCGAAGCGCTTGAAGATGGCAGTTGGAACGGTGATAGAGACTCTTGGGATACCCATATTAAGGATATTGAATGGAGCGCTTTAACTGTCGATCGCCGGCAGTGTTCAGGCCGGCGCTGCAGATTCGTCAATCAATGCCCCTTTTTTAAAGCGCGTACTGACCTTGAAGAGAGTGATTGCATTGTTGCTAACCATGATTTGGTGATGGCTGATTTAGCGCTCGGTGGGGGTGCCATATTGCCACCGCCAGAAGATTGCATTTATATTTGTGACGAGGGCCACCGGCTCGGCGATACGGCAATTCGACACTTTGGTGCCCAGTGCAGAATTAATAGTACGCTGACATGGTTAGAGCGTATTCCTAAGCAGTGCAAAGGTCAGGCGCCCATTTTCGCTAAAGATACTGCGCTCGCTGAGCAGTTGCCACGGATTGAGAAAGAAGCGGCAAAAATAACCGAATTACTGTCTATGGCTTATCCACTCCTCAAAGAGCAGTTGGATAAGGCTGATGATTATGAGGGTATCTATCGATTTTCCCACGGCGATGTTGGCACTGCCATTCGTGACATTGCGACACAAATTACCCAGCATGCCAGTGGCTGGTTAGGGCGGCTTGAGGTCCTTGAAGATAGCCTTAATGAAGCTTTGAGCGACAAGCAATATCCCGTAGCGACTCCTGACATAGAGCTTTTTTATCAGCAAGCGGGGACATGGCTGTCTGGTGCTGAGCGTCTACTCGCTTTGTGGGATCGGTTACATAAAGAATTACAGCAGGGCGACATGCCAATGGCGTGTTGGCTGAAACTTGATGACACCGGCGGCGGTAATGTTGATATCTCGGTGAATGCTAGCCCAATACAGGCGGCTGAGATTCTTCGCGAGCGGCTCTGGGGTAGTTGCTATGGCGCAGTCTTAACCTCAGCGACTTTGCGTTCGCTAGGTAATTTCAACACGCTACAAAGAGAAACGGGCGTTCCTGATTCCGCTCATTTCCTCTCTGTTGCGGGAGCTTTTGACTATGCTAAGGCAGCGTCGTTGAGAGTGCCGTCTGATGCTGTTGAAGGTAATAATGTTGATGATCATACCCAGCATATCGTCGACAATATTGAATCTATGGTTGAGAATAAAGCTGGCACGTTAGTGTTGTTTTCCTCTAGACGTCAAATGCAACAGGTGCATGATGAATTGCCCAATGACCTCGTTAAACTAATATTAATCCAAGGCCAATATTCCAATCGGGAAATGGTTCGACTGCATAAAGAGCGCATTGATCAGGGTAGTACCAGCATGCTGTTTGGTTTGGCCAGTTTTGCGGAGGGGGTCGATTTGCCGGGAGATTACTGCCGTCATGTAGTGATTGCTAAGCTTCCCTTTGCCGTGCCAAATGAACCGCTACAACAGGCCTTAGCAGAATGGATTGAAGCTCGCGGGGGCAACTCGTTCTTTGATATATCGCTGCCACTGGCGTCACTGCGTTTGATTCAGGCCTGCGGAAGGTTATTGCGCACAGAGTCAGACACTGGAACGGTAACGATTCTTGATAAGCGGTTATTGACTAAACGTTATGGTAAGCAGCTATTGGATGCTCTACCACCTTTTAGGCGAGAATTAGGGTAGGAATCGATGGACACCTATCAACAGCTAAGTGACATGCTCAAGACGCTGGAAGAAGGCCTCCAGAGCGAAGAGTTATGGCTGGCTCAAACACCCTCTAATGACGATTTAAGTAGCGTTGAACCCTTCGGTGTTGATACGCTAACGTTTATTCAGTGGTTGCAGTTTCTATTCTTACCGCGGATTAAGCAGATCTGCCAAGAGGAGGCTGAACTGCCCGCGGTCTGCAGTATCGCACCGATGGCTGAAGAGTATTTTAAATCTATCCACATCAATGGCGATACTATCGTTTCTCAGTTGACCCAGATTGATCAGCTTATTACGAACGCTTAGGCTTCTTGGTATAGGTCTTTTTCTTTTTTAAGGGTGCACTGCCATCGTTGCTCGGTGCACTGCGATCACTGCGATCACTACGTTTTGATTTTGAGTCTTTATCAAAGGTTTTTTTACTGCCGGTAAAGACCTTCTTTGCTGGCTTTTTAGGCTCTGCAGTGCGTTTATTCTCGACATTGCGAGAGATAGTTTTCTTGTCATCACTATCCGCAATTTTTCGCTTACGTGGGCTAGCCACTTTCTCTGCGTATGGTTGCACGCTGTCACTGCTACTTCCACTTCCACCAAGCACACTGATTCGCATGGGTTTGGCGCAAACTCGAACCTTTTTTAAATGGTTCAATAGGTCAGCAGGCATGCCCTCAGGTAAGTCCACTGTGCTGTAGTCGTCATGCAGCTTGATCTCACCAATAAAGCGACTTTCAATATCGGCTTCGTTAGCGATGGCGCCGACAATATTACTTGGTGAAATACCGTCATTGTTACCAACTTCTAGGCGATAAGTGACCATTGGAACACCATCACGATTAGCGTCGGCATCCTTCGCTTTGGACTCACGTTTAGGCTGTTCTGAGCGCTCTCTTCGCGGTTCTGCGCGCGAGTCCCGGTTCTCTGTACGTTGGCCGCGATGCTCTTTGCGGTCACCACGGTCTTTATTTCTATCACCGCGGTCTCTGTTACGCTCTCGACCTGAATCTCTGTCGCGATCTTTACTGGTAGGTGCAGTGATGGTTTCAAGTTTAGGGAAAAGTGGCCGTTCTTTTTGATTCTCAAAGACCAAGGCAGCTGCGACATGGGCCATATCTAATTCATTTTCGTCAGCTAACTGCTGGATCAGAGAGCGGAATTTATCTAACTTAGGTAATTCCATGGTTTTCAGTAGTTGTTCAGTAAACTGCTGTATCCGCTGACCACTAACTTCTTCATTGCTAGGCATGGCCATTGGTTTAATGACTTGACGTGTTGATTTCTCGATAGAGCGTAATAAACGATTTTCTTTAGGCGTGATAAAAAGGATTGCCTTGCCATCTCGTCCAGCTCGACCTGTACGGCCTATTCGATGTACATAGGACTCATTGTCATAGGGGATGTCAAAGTTAATGACATGGCTAATACGCTCGACATCTAAACCGCGTGCAGCAACATCTGTGGCAACAACAATATCCACTTGACCCTTCTTAAGACGATTAATGGTGCGCTCTCGAATAGCTTGGCTTAGGTCGCCATTGAGGGCTGCAGACGAAAAACCTCGCGCTTCAAGGCGTTCGGCAATGTCGACAGTTGACGATTTGGTGCGTACAAAGATGATCATGCCGTCAAAAGACTCAACTTCGAGTACGCGTGTTAAGGCATCCATCTTTTGATGGCTTTTACAGGTCACATATTGTTGCTCAATGCGCTCTACGGTTTTTGTTTTATTCTCTATGCTTATGGTTTCCGCATCACCAAGGTATTTCTGGGTCACTCTACGGATAGCGGGTGGCATAGTGGCTGAAAATAGCGCTCGCTGACAATCATTGGGTGTCTTAGCAAGGATGGTCTCTACATCGTCAATGAAACCCATGCGTAACATCTCGTCAGCTTCGTCGAGGATTAATCCTCTGACTTGGCTCAGATCCAGACTGCGTCGGCGCAGATGATCGAGCATACGACCTGGCGTCCCTACGACAACTTGAGCGCCGCGCTTAAGGCCTCGTAGTTGACCTCCTATATCTGCTCCACCATAGATAGGAAGGACGTGGAAACCTTTAATATGCTTGGCGTAGCTTTGGAAAGCCTCTGCTACCTGAATCGCTAATTCGCGAGTTGGGGTCAATACTAAGATTTGCGGTGTTTTTTGCTTATCATCCAGTTGGCTCAAAAAAGGCAGAGCGAAGGCGGCTGTTTTGCCCGTACCAGTTTGTGCCGTTCCTAACAGGTTTTTACCGTTCAAAAGAATAGGAATACATTGCGCTTGAACTGGGGTCGGTTGCTCATAGCCGAGTTGCTGAACGGCTTTAAGTACAGGGGCAGAAATACCCAGTGATGCGAAGTCAATTGACGACATTAATTTACCTGTGGCTTGGGGTTTTTAAGCCCTGGATTATTAGGGCGCGCAGTATACGCCTAAGTAGTTCATTTTTATAGTTTATTTGCACTTCATTTAAGCTAAATCATGAATTGTTGTGAATGTTAGCTAATGATGATCAGAGCATTAAAAAGCAACCTGTTAATCGCTAGTCACTCGAGACTACCGACCCCGTTATATGGTCGATATAGTACATAACCTTTATTTTGTAATTACCTAGTGTTTATAGCCTTATAAGCAAGGTCAATATGAAATGTGGAGCTGTTATCCCTATTAACCGATGGTGTTTTGCGTTTAAATACGCTTTAGAATGAATGTACTTACATTTTAATTTTTAAAGTGCGGTTGTACGATATATTTTATATCGTCGCTTAAACGACTAATGAATGTGGTTTAATCAAAAAGGCCTACTGTGTTTTCTGACTACATCACCCTAAGAGTTAATCTATTTATGATCTCTGACCGTCTATGAAAATTATTATAGTCAGTGGTGGCTTTGACCCGATCCATTCGGGTCATATTGCCTACTTTAAAGCAGCTAAAGCATTGGGCGATAAGTTGATTGTTGCGCTGAATTCTGACCAGTGGTTGACCAACAAGAAAGGGAAATTTTTCATGCCCTTTGGTGAGAGAAAAATCATTATCGAAAATTTAGGTATGGTCGATGAGGTTATTGACTTTGAGGATGATACTCAAGGAAGTGCTAGCTTAGCGCTTGAAAAAGTTAAAAAAAATTATCCAGATGATGCGGTTATTTTCTGCAATGGCGGAGATAGAACCAATGGAAATATTCTAGAAATGAATGTTTCTGGTGTAGAGTTCGTTTTTGGTGTGGGCGGAGAAGATAAAAAGAATTCATCTAGCTGGATTCTCAAAGAGTTTCAATATCGAAGCGAAGAAAGAGTCTGGGGTAAATTTTATGATTTGTTTGAAAATGAATCTCTTAAATTAAAAGAATTGATTATTGATCCTGGCAAAGGCATGAGTTTTCAGCGTCATTTTTTTAGAAATGAAATTTGGTTCGTTAGCAAGGGTGCTTGCGTAGTCAATTACAGCAAAGATAATTCGGATAAATATGAAGAGTTAAATTTAGATCTAGAGCATGTTTTTCATGTGGAAAAAAAGGCATGGCATCAAATTTTTAATCCATACGATGAACCATGTAGCATTATTGAGATTCAGTATGGTGAAAAAACTAATGAAGATGATATTGAACGTTTAAGATATTATGACAATTAAAGTTGATGCTATTTAGCTAATTCCCTCTGAAACCATAGTGCTTATACAAAAAGTACAACATACTTCGACCATGATATTAGGAAAGTCTAATGAGTGAACTCCACCTCGTGCGCCATGCGCAGGCCTCGTTTGGGTCGACAAATTACGATCAGTTGTCAGATCTAGGCCATCAGCAATCGCGTTTTTTGGGCGAGCATTTTAAGTTACGGAATATGCATTTTGATCAATTAGTGGTAGGGGATATGCACCGCCATCATCAAACGATGGATGGTATTTGTGAGGGGTTGGGGATAGACGGTAGTGAACGGTTAGTGCTGCCCGGGCTCAATGAGTACAACTTCGTCGACATGACGGAGGCTTACGGAAAGATTCACGGTGATAATTCGTTGTTTCAAAACGTGATGAAAGATCCTACCGACAAGAAGAATTATTATCGACTGCTGCGCCAGGTTCTTAACGCATGGACGTCTGACAGTATCCCAGGGGTTCCTGAAACCTGGGTGCAGTTTAAAGCCCGAGTCCAAGGCGCTCAAGAGCAGATCAAAGCCATGGGAAGCACCGGCAACAGTATTTTGGCCATTGGTTCTGGCGGGTCAATAAGCACTTTTGTAGGCTTGGTCCTTGGGATTCCCGATGAAAATGTATTTGATCTTAATCTGCAGTATAAAAATACTGCCATAAGTCATTTCTTTTTTAACGAAAGAAAGATGAATTTGACTGGTTTTAACAGTGTTACCCATCTGGATACCAATGAAATGGAACAATATATTACTTACGGCTAGAATTTATAATTACTCAAGGAATAAAAGGCATGGCAACAGAATTTGATATGAGCGGTAAAGTCGCAATGGTTACCGGCGCATCCAGTGGTTTTGGAGTGCATTTTGCAAAAATATTAGCGGCACGAGGTGCTAAGGTAGTCGTTGCAGCGCGTCGCATTGATCGTCTTGAGTCTCTGGTGGCTGAGATTGTTGCTGAAGGTGGCGAGGCGCTAGCCGTGTCAATGGATGTAACTAATTCTGAATCTATTGCGACTGCTTTTGATCAGGGTGAAGCGGCATTTGGAACGATCACGTTGGTGGCTAATAATGCGGGTATCGCAGAAGTTAAAAGTGCAATAAAGATCGATGAATCGAGCTGGGACAATATGATGGATACTAACCTTAAAGGGGTTTTTATCGTCGCTCAACAGGCCGCTAAGCGCATGATGGCGGCCGGTGTAGGAGGTGTTATTGTTAACACCGCGTCGATTTTGGGTTTGCGTGTGTCCTTTGGTCAGTCGAGTTACTCAGCTTCCAAGGCGGCTGTGGTTCAATTGACCAAGGCACTTGCTCTTGAGTGGGCCGGTAAAGGGATTCGTGTCAATGCGCTTTGTCCGGGTTTCTTTTTAACCGAAATGACTGAAGCGGCTTTTGCATTGCCTGAGAGCGTGGCCTTTCTTACTTCGTCGCCTGCCCGTCGTGCGGGAGAGATGGATGAGATGACGGGGCCATTTTTGCTGTTGGCCAGTGATGCGGGTTCTTATCTGCATGGTGTTGCATTGCCTGTTGATGGTGGGCAATCTATCGGTACTATGTAATTAAAGTAAAACAATGGTTGGCTTGATATGGGTATTAAAGATAATCGACGCGAATATGACTACGGGACGCTATCTCGAAAGAACTTGCTTAATAATCCTTTTGAGCAATTCTCTCTGTGGATGGATCAGGCTCTTGAGGCCGGAATTGTTGACCCTACCGCCATGAGTGTGGCTACCGTTGATGCTCAGGGTAAGCCTTGGCAGCGAATGGTGCTGCTAAAGGGGTTCGATGAGCGCGGCTTTGTTTTTTACACCAATTTAGGGAGTCGTAAAGCTGCAGATATTACGTCTAACCCTCAGGTTAGTCTGCAGTTTCCTTGGTTGCAATTGGATCGACAGGTGATCGTGGGCGGGATGGCAGAGCCTTTGTCAGATAACGAGAACAGTGACTACTTTAAAAGTCGACCAATATCGAGTCAGCTTGCTGCTTGGGCGTCAGAGCAGAGTAGTCCTATTGCGTCTCGTGAGGTATTGGAGGCTCAGTTCAACGCTGTGCAGCAGCGTTTTGAATCGGGGGGGGTCCCTTTGCCAGAGTTTTGGGGTGGTTATAGAATAGTCCCTCGGGAATTTGAGTTTTGGCAGGGCGGCGAAAATCGCCTTCATGATCGGTTTTCGTTCCAACGTGATGGAGACAGCTGGATTATCTCACGGTTGTCGCCCTAACTATTGGGGAACTCGTAACTGATGCCGGTAATAATAAAACAACGCGGTCCGGCAGGGGTTTTTACCATCACTTCATCATCTAAACATTTTCCTACTAGCGCCTGAGCCATGGGTGAATCAATACTAATCCAATTAAGCGATGGGTCGATTTCGTCCGAGCCCACCAGTCTGAAAGTCTGCGGCACCTCATTGCCTTCTTCATCTTCAACAGTTACCCAGGCAGCAAAGAATACTTTCGTTGGATCCCTAGGTTTGTCCTCAATAATCTTGGCATTTTCTAAACGTTTAGTGAGGTAGCGTACTCGGCTATCAATTTCACGTAGGCGTCGCTTGCCATAAATATAGTCACCGTTTTCAGAGCGATCTCCGTTCTTTGCCGCCTCATGAACCACCTGAGTAACCTGGGGGCGTTCGACTTTCCATAGTTGCCTAAGCTCAGCTCGCATATTGGCAGCACCTTCAGGTGTGATGTAAGGCGAACTTTTGGGTCTGGGCGGACGATAACGAGACATGACTTAAATAGTCTCAACAAGGTTAAATACTTCTTGATAAAACGCTAATTCGGCCTCCATGGCGCGAATAATATTGTTGGCTTTTCGAAATCCATGGCCCTCATCATCAAAGGTCACATAAGCGACCTTAATGCCTTTACTTTGCAATAGGTCCACCATCATCTCTGCCTGATTGGGTGGGACAACCTTATCTTGAAGTCCCTGTAAAAAGATCACCGGGCAGTTAAGACCCTCTATATGATTTATGGGAGATCTTTCAATATAGATATCTTTTCGTTCAGGGTAGGGGCCTATCAGGCTATCTAAATACCGAGATTCAAACTTGTGAGTGTCGGTGGCCAAAGTTTCAAGATCACCAATACCGTAAAGGCTTGCACCAGCCTTAAAGGTATCGGTAAAGGTTAGCGCAGAAAGTACGGTGTACCCACCGGCACTTCCGCCTCGAATAATACAGCGTTCGGAGTCTATTTTTCCTAGGCTTGCAAGGTGGCCGATGGCGTATTGCGCATCCTCAACGTCGGCAAGCCCCCAGGCACCCGTCAAACCTTGACGATAATGACGGCCAAAACCGGTGCTGCCGCGGTAGTTGATGTCCACCACAGCAAAGCCGCGATTAGTCCAATATTGTATTTTAAGGTTTAAGCTACTGTCTGTTGCGCCAGTTGGACCACCATGACATATAGCAATGACTAAAGGTAACTCTTGTTCATCCGCGTGAAAACGAGCGTTGATTGGCGGGTAAAAGAAGGCATGCACTCTTTGATCGTCTGCGCTGGGAAATAGCACTGATTCTGGTGTTGATAACTCGCTGTTAGCTACTGGCAGTGACGCTGGCGAGTAAATTCTATTTAGCTGTTTATCTGCAGAGAAGCTAATTAATTCCGTTGATAGACCTGGAGCACCGGCCATCATAAATAACTGTCCATGATGTGTGCAGATGCTATGCATGCTGCTGTAATGGCAGTCGATCTTGACAAGTGTTTGTGCGGGTATATCGATAAGTCCGGTAAACCAAACGCCAGATTCAGTCCAAGTGCAACCAATGGTTTGGCTGTCAATGAAATCGTAGGTTGATACTCCTAGTTGCCATAAAGGTACGGCAAATTCGGCGTCCTTCAGCAGTACTGTTTCTCGATGCCCATCTCTGAGGCGATAGATATTCCACCAGTTATGGCTGTCTGATACAAAATACAGAAGATTGTCCGGAGACCACTGAGGCTGAAAGATAGCTTCGTCTTGATTGCCACCTGCGACTAGGCATCTATTTGTTAGCTGCTTTCCACTGACGGATGCTTGCCATAACTGCGTGTTATCCCACGGCATGTGGGGGTGTTGCCATTCAATCCAGCAGATTGTGTTGTTATCAGGGCTAAGGCGTGGATAGGCATAGAAGTCAGAACCCGCGACTAAGGTTTGGATCTCAGGGTGCTTTTGATCTAAGGCAATAGTGGCAATGTAGTTGTCTGGTTCTTGCCCCTCAATATGGTGCTCACAGACTGCGATCAAACGCTGATTTTTCGTGTCGACAATAATATCGGCAAAGCGAAAAGGTCCTTCAGGACTAACCGGTGAGGGGTTGTTTAAAGACTCTAAGTCGAGTTGATAAATACGTTGATCTAGAGCATTCACAAAATAGAGTTTTTGATTGGCCACTGTGTACGCCATACCGCCGTACTCATGCACTTTACTATTACAACTGAACTGAGCTGGCAAAAGGTCTTTAATCGCCCCTTCGGGAGTCTTACACATAATGACATTGCGGCCAGCTTCCCACGGCCGACTTTCGACCCAAAAAAGTGTATCTGCACTGGAATGAAGGTGATTGAGTCCGGGTGCAGCGCGAGTGATCATTTCTGCACTAATATCAGATGGCCATGTGCCAAATGGTTTTATCACCTTGAGCGTTGTTGCTTTAGAACTGTCAATATCCAAAAATCAGCCTCCTGCTAACTTGACATTATGGCCGCGTTTTTCCAGCTCTTTTTTGAGTAAATCACGATGATCACCTTGCACCTCAATAACTCCTGATTTAACGGTGCCACCAGTGGAGCATTTTTGCTTCAACTGTTTGGCTAAGGTCTTCAGATCTGGTTCTGGCAAGTCAATCCCTGAAACAGTAGTGACCCCTTTCCCTTTACGACCTTTGGTTTCGCGCCTAATGCGCACAATACCGTCCGTTAAAGTTACTTGGGATTGTGCGCTTTCCTGAATGCGGCCCACGTCGGTGGAATAGACTAATCGTGAGTCTTTGTTAGCCATTAATTACTCTCATTTATTAGTAGTAATTTACCAATATGTTTATTTGATTCCATTAGCTCGTGAGCTTGGGCCGCATGCGAAAGCGGAAATCTGTTATTAATAACGGGTTTGAATTTTACCTCTGCAATTAAAGGCCAAACCTGAGCTTCAACACCCTGGGCAATTCGTTTCTTGTCTTTCAATGGTTGAGCTCTAAGGGTTGAGCCGGTTAATACGATTTGTTTCAGCATTAGAGGCATGAGATCTATTTCTACTTTGGAACCGCGTAAAAAGGCGATATTGACAATTCGTGCTTTTGGCGCGCAGACGGCAAAATTTTGCTGAACATAGTCACCGCCGACCATGTCCAGCACAACATTAACGCCACCATCGGTCAGTTCGGCACAGATGCTGACAAAATCATGTTCACGGTAGTTAATAGCTTTGACCGCACCTAGTTTTTCACAAACCCTGCATTTTTCATCAGACCCGGCAGTGGCGATAACCTTAATGCCCATTGCGCTGGCCATTTGAATAGCTGTGGTACCAATACCACTGGATCCACCGTGAACTAACAGCCATTCGTTGGGTTTTAATTCTGCTCGTTCAAAAAGATTGTGCCAAACGGTAAAACAGGTTTCCGGCAGTGCCGCGGCATCTTCAAGGCCTAGACCTTCAGGGATGGGAAGGCACAGAGATGCGTCTGCCAAGGCGTACTCAGCATAACCACCGCCGGCTAGCAAGGCGCATACTTGGTCCCCTATTTTCCAGCGGGTGACCTCATTGCCGGCAGCCACTACTGTGCCAGACACTTCAAGGCCAGGAATATCTGATGCGCCTGGGGGCGCAGGATAAAAGCCTAGGCGTTGAAATACGTCGGGTCGGTTAACACCTGCCGCCGCGACTTTTATCAGCACTTGATTGTCATTATGCGAGGGCATTGGACGCGATGTCGGCTGTAAAACGTTTGGGCCGCCCGGTTGTGTGATTTCGATACTGATTTGGTTGATGGGTAGGCTCATCAATAACCTCTTAAGGGTAAAGTGAGAGTTTAGCTGTATATGGCTTCACTTCTCAATGGATCAAACAAATCATTATATTCTAATGGCCTGTAGTCAGTTTTTTAGCTTTATCCCATAATCGGCCATCAATTGCCGAGAGTCCTAGGCCAATGAACACCATGCCAATAAAATATTCAGCGCGCAGTGTTTCATTTAGTACGAACCAGCCAAGTAGACTGGCGGTGATGGGAACCAGAAATGTAACTAAGACGACATTGGTAGCACCTGAAGAGGCTAATATGCGGAAAAATAAAATATAGGCCAAGGCTGTTCCAAAAACAGCCAGTGATAAAACTGCAAGCCAAACCTTCAAGCTTGGATTTGCCAGTTGATCAGGTCGTTCGATTAATAACGCCAACGGCAATAAAATAATGGTTGCGCAAGTTACCTGCCCAATAACAGTGATAAACGGACTAATGCCCATGGTTTTGAATCGTCTGCCATAGACGGTGCCAAAGCCATATGATGCCGCGGCTGCAATGACGGCTAATTGAGCGGTCGTGTTAGGCTCGAGATCTGTTAGTGATGATGGGCCAATTAACACTATCACACCTAATAATCCAAGCATGACACCAGCAATTTTTGCCGGTGTCATGTGCTCATCAGTTAATAAGGCACCTGCGATTAGCACTGTAAATAAGGGTGTCGTTGCATTAATTATTGAAGCTAAGCCAGATGTGATATGGGTCTGCCCCCAAACGATAAGGGAGAAGGGGATGGCGTTATTGAGTAACCCCAAAACAAAAAATGATCGCCATAGTTTAAGAGATCTAGGGATCTCATACCCAGCGATAATGAGAATGGCCCACAGTGTAATGGACGCCATACCAACTCTCATTGTAACAATGGTTAATGGCGGTAGTTCAGATACAGCCACGGCGATAAAAAAGAATGAGCCTCCCCATAGAAAGGATAATAGCAGTAACATTAACCAGTCTTTGGGAGACATTCTCTGGTTGATCATTGAGGGGTTTCCGAAATCATTAGTAGTTGGTTTTAATGGATATCAAGACGTAGATGCAATACTAACATTCCCCAGTAGGCTAAACGATCACTAATATAAGCACCTAATCGTTGTTGCAATTAAGTGGGATGGCGATAAGGAATTAGTTTAATTGGAGATTACTGCCTACAATGTGTGTATCTATTCGTACCTAGGCAATCATTATGGTTGAAGCATCCTTTAGAGAGAGAACTTATCGGGTCATCTTTGGCACTGATACGCCCGCGGGCCAGAAATTCGACATAGCCTTGATCTATGTCATTCTGATTAGTGTGCTAGCCATTGTCCTTGATTCGATCGAGTCCGTTAACAGTCAGTATGGGCTATGGTTGTTTCGGTTTGAATGGTTTTTCACTCTGCTATTCTCTGCCGAGTATTTAGTGCGTATTTATTCATCACCAAAACCACTACATTACATGTTTAGTTTTTATGGACTGGTGGATTTGCTGTCTATTGTGCCGACATACTTGGCGCTCATTGTGCCTGGTGCAAGCTATTGGTTAGTGATACGTCTATTAAGGGTGCTTCGAATATTTAGAGTGCTAAAACTAGTTCGTTATCTGTCGGATGCCAATATATTACTGCGTTCAATGTATGCGGCCCGGCGCAAAGTGCTGGTTTTCTTTATGGTAGTTTTGGTGCTTAGTGTGATTTTTGGTAGTTTAATGTTTTTGGTGGAAGGCCCTGATAATGGTTTTACCAGTATTCCGCGAAGTATCTACTGGACAATTGTGACTATCACCACGGTTGGCTATGGCGATATTACACCGCAAACGCCAGTAGGACAGATTTTGTCGACCATGATAATGCTGACGGGCTATAGCATTATCGCCATTCCCACGGGTATTTTTACGGCCGAAATCGCTCGTGAGATGCATGCTGAGATTAGCCAGCGGCAATGTAATGTTTGCGATCGCAGCGGTCATCATCCCGACGCTGACTACTGTCATCAGTGTGGCGTCACCTTACCTGACAGGTTTGTCGAAAATTAATCGCCAGTGCGTCTATCCATTGTGGGGCGATAGCTCAATGCTTCTTGATAATGAGATAATTCTGGATAGCTAGCTTTCTCAAGGTCTGCCAGGCTTCTTGCAACTTTTAGCACGCGGTAAAATCCTCGAGTAGATAGGGAAAATTGATCAATCGCCAGATTCATCAGCGACTTTTGCTCTTTGTTTAAAGGGCATACTTCTTGAAGTTCTTGGCTGCTTAAGTCGGTATTGATTTTACCCTGTCGTTCTATTTGTATGTGGCGTGCGGTACAGACTCTAGACTGTATTTTTTGGTTAGTTTCGCCTTTGGCAGTACTCTCTTGGCTGAGTAGCTGTTCGTTTGTAATGGCAGAGACCTGAACTTGTAAATCAATGCGGTCTAATAGTGGACCTGAAATCTTATGTTGATAGCGGGTAATCTGCTCGATACCACAGACGCAGCGGCTCGACCCAAGGTACCCGCAGGGGCATGGGTTCATGGCCGCAATGAGTTGAAATTTGGCAGGGTACAGCGTTTGGGCGCTAACCCTAGAAATCATTATCTGGCCTGATTCTAAAGGCTCTCTTAGTACCTCCAAAACACTCCGGGAAAACTCGGGTAGCTCATCAAGAAATAATACTCCATGGTGCGCTAAAGAGATTTCGCCAGGCTTTGGGGTTCCACCGCCGCCCACCAGGGCTGCGGCTGAGGCGGTATGGTGAGGGGATCTAAAAGGGCGAACCCAGATATCTTGGCGTAAACCTTTGCCTGCGACTGAGTGTATCGATGCTACCTCTAAGGCTTCTTGGTTTGATAGTGGGGGCAAAATGCCTGATAGCCGGCTAGCAAGCATTGTTTTGCCCGTTCCCGGAGGCCCATAAAAAAGTAGATGGTGGCCCCCCGCAGCGGCTATCTCCATTGCGCGTTTTGCGTGTTGCTGGCCGATAATGTCATTTAATTGTGAGGTCGATTGATTCGTTACCCTGTCTTTTCTCTGCCAGAGCTGTAAAGACTCCCGTTGATGGAGGTGTGCGGAAACTTCGAGCAAATGGTTGGCGGGCAAAACGCTGAGGGACTCCACTAAAGAGGCTTCAAGAGCGTTTTCCTCTGAAATAATAAGTTGGTTGTTAGATTCAGCGCATTGCTGAGCTGAAGGGAGTACGGCATCCACAGGACGAATATCACCTGTGAGAGCTAATTCTCCAATAAACTCATAATCATTGAGGCGATCGCTAGGTACCTGCTCAGAGGCAGCAAGAATACCAATCGCGATAGCCAAATCAAAACGGCTTCCTTGTTTGGGAATATCTGCGGGTGCTAGGTTTACCGTAATACGTCGAGCGGGAAATTCGAAGTGAGAATTAATAATGGCACTGCGAACACGGTCCTTACTTTCTTTTACAGAGGCTTCGGGTAAGCCAACGATATTAAAGGCGGGAAGACCATTAGAAAGGTGAACTTCGACTAATATTATGGGGGCTTCGATACCCAACTTAGCTCGACTTTTGACAACGGCGAGTGACATCTAACATACCTCCTTGTATGTAGCTTGTATTCCCTTGTAATCACATTGATCTATTTTTCTTTAATAATTAGTAGCGCTTCCAGTTCAGTGAGTTGTTGTTCAAGGGCATCAATCTTCTCTCTGGAGCGCAATAGAACTGCCTGTTGCGCATCAAATTCGTCTCGCGATACGATATCTAGTCCGGCGATAGTTTTAGTCATTGCGGCGCGGAGTAGCTGTTGCAATTCTTCGCTAATTGATTGCGCGCCAGACAGGGTATCAGTCACATTTTTTTGAAATTGATTGTATAGATCTTCTGCGTTCATTTGGTTGCTCCGCGTTGAAACCCATTATTCAGTGTTTAAATGTTGCTGTCAGCTTATTTCTCGTCAAAGACGGTGGTTTTTCGCGTCCATTATTTTGGCCATTCTGGTGCGTAGTGAATCACTCACCCATGAATTTATGCACCAAAATGACGCGATAAGCCTCTTTGGCCATGTCAAATTGCTTTGTATTTATAGTTTTAATAGTTGGCACGCAATATGCATTACCAAAAACACCTACGGGTATATTAACGCTAAATTCTTTATTTTTTTAATAACATAACTATCTTGGGGGATAAACAAATGAAAGCAATAAAAACGGCAATATGCGCTGCAACAATGATGACGGCTGTTACTGGAATGGCTGCGGAAGTATCAGGAAACGTCGCTATCGGATCAGATTATTTTTTCCGCGGATTTGATCAATCACTCGGTGAGGCTCTTTCTGGCGGATTTGACGTTGCCTTTGAGAATGGATTCTACGTCGGCACTTGGGGTTCTTCGGTTGATGATTTTACTTCTACTGGCGGTTTAGAGCTTGATTACTATGCAGGATATGGTGGTTCTATTTCTGAAAGCGTTAGCTACGACCTTGGCTACATAATGTATGGCTATCCAAATGATACTCAGTGGGACTTTGAAGAAGTGTACGGCAGCGTTTCTTTTTCTGATGTGACTATTGGTTTCGCTACGTCTAGCGATTGGTATGGTAGTTCAGGTAACTATGACTATTTTTATGCTGACTATGGAATGGCGCTAAACGAAACATTTAGTTTGGGCGTGCACTATGGAGCAACTCGTGCTGATGCGGGCGACTATGAAGACTATTCGTTGTCTCTTAGCACAGAGGCCATCGGCCTTGGCTTTGACCTGAGCTGGATCTCCACTTCTGAGTCAAGCCAAGATTATTATGCGGATAACGAATTTGTTCTGACTGTTTCAAAGGCACTGTAAATTCTAGAGAACATTAACCTGTTAATCATTATGGGTGGCCCCTAGCCACCCATTCGGAGGAAAAAATGAAACTGATAACCGCAATTGTTAAACCGTTCAAGCTGGACGAGGTTCGTGAGGCCTTAGGAGAACTCGGCGTTTCAGGTGTCACAGTGACCGAGGTTAAAGGGTTTGGCCGTCAAAAGGGTCATACCGAGTTATATCGAGGAGCTGAATACGTGGTTGATTTTTTGCCAAAAGTTAAAGTTGAAGTGGCTCTTACCGACGAAATGGTCGAAAGCGCGGTGGAGGCAATTACTAAATCTGCGGCAACCGGAAAAATTGGTGATGGCAAAATTTTCATTAGCCCTCTTGATGACGCAATTCGCATTCGGACCGGTGAGACCGGTTCTGAAGCTATTTAAACCAAGGAGTAAATAATGAACGAGATTTTTGAATTACAGTACGCTTTAGACACCTTCTATTTCTTAATGTGTGGTGCTTTGGTGATGTGGATGGCGGCAGGTTTTTCTATGCTGGAAGCGGGTCTAGTAAGATCTAAGAATACCACCGAAATATTAATGAAGAATATCGCGCTGTTTGCTGTTGCTTGCACGATGTACATGGTTTGTGGATACCACATTATGTACGCTGATTTGGGCGCTTTTTTCTTAAGTGGCATTACTGGCGATGGTGTTGCCGGTGCTGAAGAAGCAGCTACCTACGCACCCTCAGCTGATTTTTACTTTCAGGTGGTATTCGTCGCTACTGCGATGTCTATAGTGTCAGGTGCGGTGGCTGAGCGAATGAAGCTCTGGGCATTTTTGGCATTTGCGGTTGTTATGACTGGCGTTATCTATCCAGTAGAAGGGTCCTGGACATGGGGTGGTAATGCAGTGTTTGGATTGTATACCTTAGGTGATCTTGGCTTCTCTGACTTTGCCGGTTCAGGCATTGTTCATATGGCAGGCGCGTCAGCAGCTCTAGCAGGCGTTTTATTGCTGGGTGCTCGTAAGGGTAAATATGGCTCTAATGGAGAGATCAACGCTATTCCAGGTGCTAATTTACCGATGGCTACACTAGGTACATTTATTCTTTGGTTAGGTTGGTTTGGCTTTAATGGCGGATCTGTCCTTGCGACGGCATCAGTTGAAAGCGCAAACGCTGTTGCAGTTGTGTTCATGAATACTAACGCGGCCGCCTGCGGTGGTTTAATTGCTGCCATGATTTTGGCAAGAGTACTGTTCAAGAAGGCTGATTTAACGATGGCTCTTAATGGCGCATTAGCTGGATTGGTGGCGATTACTGCGGAGCCTTCTACACCAACGGCCCTACAAGCAACATTGTTTGGGGCAATGGGCGGAGTGTTAGTGGTATTTAGTATTCTTGCTCTTGATAAGTTCAAAATTGACGATCCCGTTGGTGCTATCTCTGTGCACGGTGTTGTTGGTTTGTTAGGCCTTATGTTGGTCCCAATCACTAATGATGCCTCTAGCTTCTCTGGTCAGTTAATTGGTGCTGCGACTATCTTTGTTTGGGTGTTTGGCGCCAGTACCGTGGTTTGGTATATTCTCAAGGCGACCATGGGTATCCGTGTCTCAGAAGAAGAAGAGTTTACCGGTGTCGATATTGCCGAGTGCGGTATGGAAGCTTATCCTGAGTTTGTTAGCTAAAAGGTTAACAATAGACAGACAAGAAACCGGGGCTACTAGCCCCGGTTTTTTTTACCCACGTGAAAACTAAAAACTTAGAAACAATCGGCTTTATCATCGTGTAAGGATGCAATTTTAGTCAGAAACAGGTATCTTTGCCCTTGATAACTACCGGTATGGAAATGACAGATTATGAAACTAATTACTGCAGTGATTAAACCGTTTAAACTTGATGATGTTCGTGAGGCGCTTGCCGATATTGGTGTGCAAGGGATTACCGTGACTGAAGTTAAAGGCTTTGGCCGCCAAAAGGGGCACACTGAACTTTATAGAGGGGCAGAGTATGTTGTGGACTTCTTGCCAAAGATTAAGTTGGAAATTGCCATTTCAAGCGAGATGGTTGATAGCGTCGTCGAGGCTGTCACTAAATCAGCGGCAACAGGTAAAATTGGCGATGGAAAAATATTTATTTCCTCGTTGGATGAAGTTGTTCGCATTCGCACCGGTGAAACTGGTGTTGAAGCAATCTAGGTTTTTCTTTTAATGTTTTTGTAGGTCCTATAGTGCAAAGTAAAAAATTTAAGGTTGCATCAATGTCGAGGCTATTAGTTGTACTGTTATCATTGGTTGTGACGGGGAGCACATATGGTGCCGAGGGCGACAAAAGTGAGACATTAGAGCTGTCACCATTACGCTGGGACGATATTAGCGTGCTTGACAACCCGATCGTTACAACGATTATCGATAAGCTTAATTCAGCACGCTCTGATTTAGAATATAACGTCGTTGGCAAGGCGCCCATAGAAGGTTTTTATGAGGTGCAGGTAGCAGGCGGGCCTATTCTCTACGTCTCAGCGGATGGTAATTTCTTCTTTGATGGAAACCTATACCAAGTGAAGAACGGACAGTTTGCTGATGTTCGTAATTTACGCATGGATGTGGCTCGTCGACAAACGTTTGCAACGATGTCGACCGACAGCATGATTATCTTCGAGTCAGAGGGGAAGCCTAAAGCTATTATTAATGTGTTTACAGATGTTGATTGCGGCTATTGTCGAAAGTTGCATAAAGAGGTTCCCCAACTCAATGCCATGGGTGTCGAAGTAAGATATCTTGCTTATCCACGTAGCGGTATTCCTTCCGCTTCTTATGACAAAATAGCCACAGTTTGGTGTTCAGACGATAGACAGGGCAGTCTTACGCGCTCAAAAAATGGCGTTGATGATGCCATTGCAGTCTGTGAAAATAATCCGGTAGCCGAACACTTCACACTTGGTGGGAAACTGGGTGTCACTGGCACACCAGCAATAGTCTTAATGAATGGCAGTATGCTCCCTGGTTATCGGACAGCGGCTGACTTTGCCCGACTGCTGGGTCTTAATTCTCAGACTCAGGGTAGTTAGGCAAAACCCTTTAAATAACACTGAATAATTCTGCAAATAGTATAAAATTACCATCCGTGAAAGGGTGGTTTTTTTTGCGCGGTGGATTTAGTCAATAGTCTGAGGAATTAAGGTGAGAGTGGTCAATATAGGTTTGTGTGGTTTAGGCACCGTTGGATCCGGCGTATTTAATGTGCTTGCTCGAAATTCGAGTGATATTAATGCACGTTCAAACTGTCAGATTAAGGTGGCTCAAGTCGGATGTCGTCGTGATAATCCCAATTGTGACGTGACGGCAGTGAATGTCACACGAGATATATTTGATGTCGCTAACAATCCAGATATTGATGTCGTGGTCGAGCTGATTGGAGGCACCACCGTCGCTTTTGATCTCGTTATGACTGCGCTGAAGAATGACAAACACGTCATCACTGCTAACAAGGCGCTAATAGCCGAGCATGGTGGAGCTATTTTTTCTGAAGCGGAGTCTCGTGGCCTAATCGTCGCCTATGAAGCTGCTGTGGCTGGCGGTATTCCCATTGTAAAGGCTTTGCGTGAAGGCCTGTCTGCGAATCGCATTAATTGGTTGGCTGGGATCATTAATGGAACTACTAACTTCATTCTTTCTGAAATGGATAGTAAGGGAAGAGAATTCTCCGATGTGTTATCTGAAGCTCAGGAAAAAGGCTATGCCGAGGCTGACCCAACCTTTGATGTAGAGGGTATTGATGCTGCCCACAAGTTAGTGATTTTAGCGTCGATTGCCTTTGGTATTCCATTGTCTTTGGATGGTATTTTTACCGATGGTATTACCCAATTAGAGCCTCAAGATGTCGCCTATGCGAGAGAGTTAGGTTATTCGATTAAACATCTAGGCATGGCTCGTCAAACAGAGGCCGGCGTCGAGCTGCGCGTGCATCCCACACTAGTTCCTGAGAGATCATTGATTGCTGGTGTGAACGGTGTATCAAATGCAGTAATGGTTAATGCTGATGCGGTAGGGACAACATTGTTTTATGGGCCAGGGGCCGGTGCAGAGCCGACAGCATCCTCTGTGATAGCAGATATTGTTGACGTGGCGCGACTAATGGATTCTGATTCTGATTCGCGTGTAGCACCTCTTGGGCGAAGTTCTGAGCAACTTAAAGCACAAAAAATATTAGATATTCAAGACGTCGAAACGGGTTTTTATATACGGTTCTCGGCGTTAGACCAGCCAGGCGTGCTATCCAATATCACCAAAATAATGGGAGATGCTGGGATTAGTATTGAGGCGATTATTCAGCGTGAGCAACCTGCAGGAGAGCGTTACGTCAATGTGATAATCCTGACCAATGTGACCAAGGAGAAATGCTTAGACGAGGCCGTTGCGCATATCGAGCAACTGGAAACGGTTCGAGGGCAGGTCAATTTCATTCGTGTTGAATATTTGGATCAACACTAAAAACGACATTAAAAATTAAGATAAATTATCGTCGATCGCGACTAGGACCACAGTTTAATGAAATACATTAGTACCCGCGGTGGTGTAGCACCCAAAAGTTTTGAAGACGTTATCTTAACGGGCCTAGCGCCTGACGGTGGACTATTTGTACCTGACCAACTGCCGCAATTTAGTCATAGTGAAATCAGTTCTTGGGCGGATCTTAGTTATCAGGAATTGGCTTTAAATATCATGAGCCCCTTTGTTGATGGCGCGATTCCTCAAGCTGATTTAAAGCGCCTTATTGATAAATCCTATGACACCTTTAGGCACTCCGAAGTAGCTCCCTTGGTGAAGACGGGCAAAAATGAATGGATTCTTGAATTATTTCATGGGCCAACGTTGGCTTTTAAAGATTTTGCACTACAGTTTTTAGGTAACCTACTCGACTACACGTTAGAAAAGCGTCAAGAAAAAGTGGTCATTATGGGTGCCACGTCTGGGGATACCGGTTCAGCGGCGATAGAGGGCTGCCGTCGCTGTGACAACATTGATATTTTTATTCTCCACCCTCACCAGCGAGTTTCAGAGGTCCAGCGCCGCCAAATGACCACGGTCCAGGCTGATAACATTCATAATATCGCTATGCATGGCAATTTTGATGATTGTCAAAATATGGTTAAAGCAAGTTTTTCTGATCAATCATTTTTACCTGATGGGCGACAGCTCGTGGCAGTTAATTCGATCAACTGGGCGCGAATTATGGCGCAAATTGTCTATTATTTTTGGGCGTCGCTGCGACTAGGAGGCCCAGACCAAGAGGTCTCTTTTTCGGTGCCAACGGGTAATTTTGGTGATATTTTTGCGGGTTATCTCGCCTCCAAGATGGGCTTGCCCATCAAACAGTTGGTTATCGCTACTAATCAAAACGATATTTTACATCGCTGTATTAGCGCAAATGATCATACCACTAGACCCTTGGAGCAAAGTTTAGCCCCAAGCATGGATATTATGATTTCAAGTAACTTCGAGCGATTGTTGTTTGATCTCTACGATCATGACGGTAAAGCTATAGCCGATTTGATGGCAGATGCCAAGTCGGGTGATATGCGGCTCAGCGAAAGTGTTCTTTCTACGGCGCGGCAACTATTTTCTAGTTATCGCTGCGATGATAAAGGGATGATAGAGTTGATTCGCGATACTTATCAAGATCACGATTATCTTCTTGACCCACATACTGCTATAGGTTTGGCCGCTGCGAGAGCGTGCCGTGCTGATCTTGAAACCCCCATGGTGACCCTGGCCACCGCGCACCCAGCTAAGTTCCCTGATGCTGTGAAACAGGCTGGTTACCCGAGTGACCCCGAGTTGCCCTCGCATATGGCCGATCTATTTGAGCGAGAAGAGAAATTTACTGTGCTGGACAACGATTTATTGGCGGTGCAAAGTTTTATATCCGATAACATTACTGTGTAGAAACCGTAATGGTGGAGAATACGTAAGACAAGCTGACCAGCCAAAACTATCGAGACGAATTTATGAGTGAAGCAAATAAATTAAGTAAAGAAGATCAAGATCGAGTTGATAAATACCTAAATAGCGGGTTCAACACGACTGAACGAAAGCCCTTTTATGGCCTACGATTACTCGGTGGGATTTGGATTGTGGTGGCGGCTTTGGGTTGGGTCAGTTGGTATATTGGTAAACAGGCTGGATACCTTTAGATTTTGATACTTTAAGTTCACTTTTTGGGAGATAGTTAATGTATTCCGAGCCTATGCCAACAGCGACTATGATCCACACTAATGGTATTGAATTAGAGGTTTTTCAAGCTGGGCATGGCGGTGTTCCAATTGTTTTGTGCCATGGTTGGCCTGAGCTGGCATACAGTTGGCGGTATCAAATTCCAGCTTTAGTCAATGCTGGTTATCACTGCATTGTGCCTAATCAGAGAGGTTATGGCGGTTCTAGTAAACCCTCTGATGTAAATGCCTATGATATTCATCATCTAACCGACGACCAAAATGGATTGCTTGATGCCTTGGGTATCGATAGAGCTATTTATGTGGGGCACGACTGGGGCGCCATTATGTTGTGGCAACATGCGCTACTAAACCCAGATCGTGTCATTGGTTTGGCAAATATGTCAGTCCCTTTTAAAGCGAGAGAGCCTTCAGAGCCTGTAGCTTTTTGGGAGAAGGCGCTAGGTGAAGATTTCTATCTGGTCCATTTCAATCGTTATCCTGGGGTCGCGGCACGTTCATTTGAAACCGATACTAAAAGGGTTTTAACCAACCTCTACCGCACTAAGCATTGGTTAGATGATAAATCACTTCAACCGGATGGATATTCGATTGTGCGGTCTGCAGAAACGGATAATCAGCGCGGTGAATTAATGCTGAGTGAAAAAGATTTAATGGTCTTCGTGGACGCTTTTGAGCAGGGGGGATTTGTTGCTCCTTGTAATTGGTATCGAAATTTCACTCGCAACTGGGAAACTATGGGCCATGTTAAGCAAATTATAGAACTACCATGTCTCATGCTCTATGGCGACTATGACATGGTGCCAAAAGTTGATATGACTCATACCGTACTAGATCTAGAGATTAATAATTTGGCTTGTGGCCATTGGATTCAGCAAGAGGAGCCAGAGCAAACCAATCAGATTTTACTGGACTGGCTACAGCGGAAAATACAACCGCTTTTGAGTTTGTAAAATGCAAATTCAAAGCAGAACCTATGATTTAAAGAGTTGTGACTTCCCCGATCAGGTAGACCCGCTTTTACAGCGAGTTTATGCTGCCAGAGGAGCGAAAAACCAACTAAGTTTGGATCGACACCTCTCTAGCCTCCCTTCACCTCAGTTGATGCTTGGTATGCCTGCAGCGGTAACCCGTCTTATAATTGCTCTGCGTGACAATCAGAAGATAGTGATTTTGGGTGATTTTGATGCCGATGGAGCCACGAGTTCAGCCTTAATGGTTCTCGCCTTAACCGCTATGGGCTTTAAAAATGTGACATTTCTAGTCCCTAATAGATTTGATTACGGTTATGGGTTAACCCCTGAAATCGTTGATCTAGCGGCGGAGAATAAGCCTCACTTAATCATTACTGTCGACAACGGTATATCCAGTGTTGAGGGGGTGACGCATGCTCTGACCCTGGGTATTGAAGTCATTATTACTGACCATCATCTGCCGGGCCGAGTGCTACCCAATGCGGTCGCTATCGTTAATCCGAATCAACCTGAATGTGAATTTCCAACGAAAAATCTTGCGGGTGTTGGCGTGGCTTTTTATCTGCTAAGTGCGTTGCGTGCAGAACTTCGAAATCAAGGTTGGTTTGCGGAGCGCAGTCTCACCGAGCCTAGTATGGCCACCTGGCTTGATTTAGTGGCGCTGGGGACCGTAGCTGATGTCGTGCCCTTGGATCAGGTCAACAGAGTCTTAGTCCACCAAGGATTGTTGCGTATTCGTGCAGGCCAATGCCGTCCGGGCATTCAGGCTTTACTGCGGATTGCTGGCAAGAACCCTCATCGTTTAGCCTCTGCAGATCTGGGGTTTGCTATTGGTCCACGGCTAAATGCCGCTGGGCGACTAGATGATATATCGCTGGGTATTCAATGCTTGCTAACTGATGATCCTCAATTGGCTATGCAAACGGCTCAAGAGTTGGACCAACTTAATAAAGATCGTAGATCCATTGAGCAAAGTATGCAGCGAGAAGCCATGGTTGAGATGGATAAACTGTCATTTGAGTCTGACGAAGTTCTCCCTGCCGTTTTATGCCTTTTTCATCCGGACTGGCATCAAGGTGTGGTTGGGTTATTAGCCAGTAGACTCAAGGAAAAATACCATCGCCCAGTTGTTGCTTTTGCGCGAGGCGATGAGGGTACATTGAAGGGTTCGTCTAGATCGATACCAGGATTACATATCCGCGATGCCTTAGACGCAGTGGCGACCCAAAATCCTGGTCTTATCGATAAGTTCGGCGGTCATGCCATGGCAGCGGGATTGAGTTTATTAGAAAAAAATCTTGAGCAGTTCACTGAGGCTCTGCAACAGCATGTTGCAAAAGCACTTAATGAGGACGATTTGGCCGCTAAAGTCATCACCGATGGCAGTCTTGAATCTAAGCAATTAACGATCCACACTGCCGAGGTTTTACGTGAGGCCGGTCCCTGGGGACAGCAATTTTCAGAGCCATGTTTTGAAGGCTGTTTTAAGCTAAAGCAGCAGCGTATCGTTGGGGAGAATCATCTCAAGTTGGTTTTGGCAGATGAAGCGGCACCTGAGATTAATATTGATGCAATTTACTTCAATATAGATGCTAGTTTATGGCCGAACAAGCACGCTCAGCGAGTAAGATGCGTCTATCGTTTGGACATTAATGAGTATCGGGGTCAAGAAAAGTTACAATTTTTAATCCAATACATGGAAGCCATTTAATTGTAATCACAAGAACATCATTATGAGTTTAAAATCCGATCTTCGTGCAGATCTACTGCTGTTGACGACTGCCTTTATCTGGGGCTTTGCTTTTGTATTCCAAAGTACCGGAATGGACCATGTTGGGCCTTTTACCTTTGTCTTTGGTCGCTTTGTCATCGCTACTCTCGCTATTGTGCCAATCTGGTACATTATGGAAAAACCAAAGAAAGTTTTTGTATTCCAACCAACGGATATCAAAGCATTCCAGCTGGGCATTATCATGGCCGTTGGCATGTTAGTTCAGCAGTCAGGTCTTATGTACACAACCGTTGCTCGGGCAGGATTTTTAACCGGCGTTTATATTATCTTTGTACCCTTGATAGGGCTATTCATGGGGAGCCGGACTGAATGGCCAACATGGATTGGCGTTTTCCTCTCATTAGTGGGCTTGTATTTTCTTGGACAGATCCAAACTGATCAGTTTTTGATTGGCGATGGGTTGATTTTGTTGAGTTCAGTATTGTGGGCCCTGCATGTTATCTATACCGGAAAAATAGCCAATCAAATATCAGTATTTCGATTAATGTTTCTACAATTCGCCGTCGCGGCAATGCTTAGCTGGCTGGTAATGCTTATCTTTGAGACTTGGGATTGGCAGGCAGTTAAGGGTGCAGCTTTGTCATTATTATTTGTGGGTGTCTTGGCGTCGGGTATAGGCTTTTCATTGCAGGTGGTGAGTATGCGAACAGCTCCCGCATCACATACCGCGCTTATTCTCAGCTTTGAAGCGGTATTTGCCGCGATCGGAGGTTGGTGGTTGCTCGACGAGTACCTTACAACCCCTGAGCTGATTGGTTGCGCCTTGATCTTGAGTGGTGGGCTAATCTCTCAGTTAAAGGTGCTCCTTAAGGTTTCAGGTGACGCTATCGAGCATCCTCGTGGTGTTAATTAGTGGACATCTCTAGATATTCTCGAGCGACGAGTTAAGTACTTTTAGGACGACAGCCTTTATTATGGGCTGCGCGAGTTCGGTGGGATGCAGTCCATCTTCCTGAATCATGCCTTCGGTAACGACTAGTTCTTCAAGCTGAAAAGGAATGAGTAGAACGTCCTGTTCTTTGGCGAGTGCGGAATAGACTGCAGAAAAGGCCTGGGTGTACCGGCGGCCATAGTTGGGTGGGATACGCATGCCGAATAATATAGGCATCGCATTTCGCTCACGACATAGCGCGATCATCGCGGTTAAGTTACTTTTCATTAAACTTAAAGGGTGACCCCGTAGACCATCATTACCGCCGAGTTCGAGCACGACGAAGTCAGGCTGAAATTTCCCTAACAGTAATGGTAACCGGTCGAGACCTCCGCCAGTCGTGTCACCGCTGATACTTCCATTGACTATTTTATGCTTGGGGTGCAAATCTTTTTGCAGTAAATTTACCCAGCCCTTTGCAGGGTTTATACCGTACCCCGCGCTCAAGCTATCGCCTAGTACTAGTATGGTTGATCCATAAGTGTTGGCGCCGAGTAAAAGAAACAGGCAACATAGGCGCTGGAAAAAAAGTCGCATAAATTATTCTCTAGTCTAATTATTTAAATTTGGCCCTAGCAGTGTAAGGGATTACGGTAATAATGGAACAAAACGATGATTGAAGTTCGTAATGTAAGTAAACAAGTGGTCACGACGGAGGGTACGTTACGTATTCTTGATCAGATTAATCTATCAGTTGCTGATGGTGAAACCATAGCCATTGTTGGACCATCGGGTTCAGGGAAGTCGACATTGTTGGGTATATTGGCGGGGTTAGACCTTCCCAGTGAGGGGACAGTATCCCTTAATGGTAAAAATATCACGGCGATGGATGAGGAAGGGCGCGCGGCTGTGCGAGCTAAGGACGTTGGCTTTGTATTTCAGTCTTTTCACCTTCTGCCGGGATTAACCGCATTGGAAAACGTGGCATTACCGCTTGAGCTCAACGGTGATGCAAAGGCTCTGGAAACGGCCCGTTATTATTTGGAGAGGGTAGGCTTAGATCATCGAACAACCCATTATCCACGACAGCTTTCTGGGGGTGAACAACAGCGCGTGGCCGTAGCGCGAGCCTTTGCCTGTCGACCAACTATCTTATTTGCCGATGAACCGACTGGCAATCTTGATACTGGAACTGGCCAGATTATCAATGATTTGTTATTTGATCTTAATCGGGAAGAGGGTACTACGTTGGTACTTGTGACCCACGAAATGAATTTAGCGGCACGCTGCAACCGCACACTGCAATTACATGCGGGTCGTGAAGCGTCCGCTGAAAATGCCAGTGAGATGGTGCGTTAATGCTGTCTCTAAGGATGCTGCTGCGCAACTGGCGTGGTGGAGAGTTAGGCTTGATTCTCTGGGCTCTTGTCCTTGCAGTGGCTGTGGTGACGTCAGTGTCTCTGTTAGCAGAGCGCATAGAGCGAGCACTGACCAATGAGTCTAGTAGTTTTCTAGCATCAGATCTGGTCGTGCAAAGTAGCAAAGTTACTAATGCAGACTGGCTTTTAGAAGCTCAGAGCAAAAAGATTTCTACGGCTCAAATGCTGAGTTTTTCATCAATGGTGTTTAACGGCGATGATATGCATCTGGCTTCAATAAAAGCTGTTGAGCCCAGTTATCCATTACGTGGTTTTATCAAACTGTCTACAACGCCTTTTACCAATGATGAGAGTCTGATCGAAGAGGTCGATTATGGCCCACCTCAGGGCGAAGTTTGGGTCGATGCAAGATTGCTCCCACTGCTTAATATCGAACTGGGTGATCAGATTGAATTAGGTGATATGTCTCTCAAGGTTAGGCAAATTTTGGTCGAAGAACCAGACAGCGGTGGCTCTTACTCTTTTTTTGGTGCTCGGGTGTTGATGAACTATGCTGACATTCCTGCAGCGGGGATTATTCAGCCTGGTAGTCGCGTTACCTATCGTTACCTCATGGCTGCGGGGGTAGACGCACAGAAGGAGTTTTCCGAATATGTTGCTTGGCTAAAACCCCAACTGGATATCCATGACCGATTGATCACGCCAGATCAGGCCCAAGCCAGTATTGCTGACACAATGGACAAAGGTAGACGTTTTCTTCTCCTCGCCGGCAGTATTGGTGTTGTTTTAGCGGGCATTGCTCTGGCGCTTGCTAGTCACCACTTTGCTAGCGGGCAAACCAAGCAGGTGGCCTTGTTTAAAAGCTGGGGAATTTCAGCCCATCGAGTGCGAAACATATATTTCCAGCAAAGCATTTGGATGGGCCTTGGCGGATCCCTTGTCGGCCTGATGATAGGGTTTTTGTTTCATCTATTACTGCTGTTTATCGTCAGTGATTGGTTGCCGATTGCACTACCAGCGGCGGGCCCAAGACCTTGGATAACGGGTTTGGCGACAGGTCTAATTTGTCTGGCTGGATTCACCTTGCCCGCCCTATGGCACTTGCCTGCCCAATCGCCCCTTGTCGTGCTGCGTCAAGACGCAGTACTTAAGCCGCTCAGCTCGGCTGTGCGAGTCGTCCTTGGTGTTGGTGCGATTGCTGGATTATTGCTTTGGTATAGTAATAATCTTTATCTTTCACTAGCTATATTGGCCGGATTTGGCGTTACTGCCTTGGCTTCAATTTTAGCTGGGTTGCTTTTGCTGCGTCTGGGCAAGCAATACGGCCAGCGTTTAGGTAGCATCTGGCGCTTAGCCTTAGCCAATCTCTGGCGTCGTAAGGCGCAAAGTTTAATACAAATGGTCGGTTTTTCCGGTGCAATTGCGTTACTGATGATCATGGTAGTGGTACGTACTTCTCTAATAGATGAGTGGCGATTCCAGTTAGCAGAAGATGCCCCTAACCATTTTTTGGTGAATGTGGCCTCCTATGAATTAGACGGTGTTAAACAGTTAGTTAATGATCAAGAGTTGGACACCGCCGGATGGTACGCGATGGTACGTGGCAGAATGACCGCCATTAATGGAAAGTTGATTACCGAGTCGCAAAAAGACAGTCATGAGTCTTTTCGACGTGAGCTTAACCTTAGCTGGACTTCGGAACTCCCTGAGGGCAACAAAGTTACGCAAGGAGAGTGGTGGGACTCGTCCGCAGTGACAAACCTTGCGACGGCAGACGATCCTGAGGGGCAGATAATTGCACCCTTATCTATTGAGGACGAGTTGGCCGGTGAGCTAGGGTTGACTATAGGGGATCGAGTGACCTTTAGTCTTGGTGGATTGTCGTTTGAAGCACAGGTAACTAGTGCGCGCAGCCTTAATTGGGACAATATGACACCCAATTTCTATTTTTTGTTTCCTGAAGGGTTATTAGAAGATTATCCACGAACCAGCATGACTAGTTTGTATATCCCACCGCAAAAGAAGTTACTAGTGAATGATCTGTTGCGCAATTACCCCACGGTTCAGGTCATAGAGCTAGATAAAATCATTGAGCGAATTCGCACCATTGTTTCTCAGATCACTCGTGGACTTGAGGTGATGACCTTGCTTATTTTAGGCTGTGGAGTGTTGGTAATGTTTGCTGCTGTGAGCTTGTCAATGACGGAGCGTCTTCAAGAAAGTGCCATATTGCGTACCTTAGGGAGTTCTCGGCGGTTGATATTGGGAATTCAACTCATTGAGTTCAGCGCCTTGGGTGCAATGGCAGGGCTACTGGCGAGTGCCGGGGCTGAGTTTTCTGTCGCAATGTTGCAACGGTTTATGTTTGACCTGCCATTCTCGCTTCACTCGTGGCTGTGGTACACCGGCCCAAGTATAGGGGGTATTTTGGTTGGCAGCTTAGGCGTGGCATACAGTCGAAAAGCGGTCGTTCAGCCGCCTCTTGAGGTTTTGAGAAGTCTTTAGTTGAATACTGATTACTTAATGGGAAGCTGTATGCTGAAGGTGGTTCCTTGGTCCTCATCTGAGATGACAGCTATTTGACCGTGGTGTTGCTCAGTGATAATGAAGTGCGTGAACGATAAACGCTGATCAGCCTCGTATTGATTGTTAGTTTTCCCCGCTGTCGCGAACGACTCAAACAAATACTGCTGATCGTCAGCACTGATCATTACCCCGTTATGATGAAAGCGAATCCATAGATCGTCATAAAGCTGTGTCACCGCAATACGAATAGCCGGTTTGTGGTTATCGTCTTCGATTCTACCAAGCGAGTTGCAAGCATGGCGTATTAGGCTTAGAAAAACCTGTTGTAGCTCAGTAGTGTAGCAAGCAAAGTCAGGCAGGTTTTCCGCATAGTCGACATTAACATCGATGTCTTGAAACCTGAGACCCGAGGTGATCGACAATACATCTTCAGCTAGCTCGATACTGTGATCAATGATTTCTGCGATATTTTCTTGAGACTTTGCGTCACCGCCAGCACTGGAGAAGTCCATCAAATTCTCAATGACTGATCTAGCCTGTTGACCACGAATTACGCTGTCTTCCAGGATCTCTTTCAGGGCGACAGGGTCAAAGGGTGCATCGGTGAGACCTTGGCGAACAGTCCTAACTGACTTTAGCATCTCCCTCAGTGGTAGATTGATGTCGTGAGCCATATCTGAGGCCATTTCACCCATTAAGGACATTTTGTCGCGTTGGATAAGCATGGTTTCACTTTTGACTTTTTGCGTCACATCGTCGATCAGGATGACAACGCCAGTATCAGTCTGATCAGTCAGTGGGTAGACGGTAATATCGAAATGATATTGCCCTCGTTGGCTGTATTTTATGGTCACGGCAGACTTTTGTTCTAGGGCCTGTGCAATTTGGCCAGCAGTCACGGTAATGTCAGGGTAAGCCTTCCATAGATCTTTGCCAATGGCATCTGCTGATGCGACACCACTAATTTCCTCGGCACGATGATTCCACTGCGTGATTTTGTTTTTGTTGTTCAAGCCAATCAACATTAGTGGCATTGAACTTAAAATTTCTGTGATGTAGGACTCAGATCGGCGCAATGTCGCTGTTCGCTCTTGCACTCTTAATTCTAATTGAGCTTTGATTTCTTCTAGCTCTCGATTATAGCGATGGGACTGTCGGCGACTAAAAAATAATCTTACTATGGTTAACGACAGGGCAATAATAAAAATACCACTGGAAAAATTAGCGATATATTGCCAGTTGGTAGACCCGTCGGTTTCTCTAAACACCCGAAATATGTCAGCCACGGCCAACTGGGTAAAAAACAAACAAGAAAGTGCGATGATTTTTTTCATGTAATCCATTGCTGTAACAGTATTTCAGTTCAATAGAATGCCACATAATTGATATGAAATCTAAATTCTTATGCCTGTATTTCTTGTAGTTAAAGCTAGCAGTAATGAAACGATTACTAGTTAGTCTGTGTTGCGACATTAAGCTAAGTAGTCTATTCCAAACTAATAAAGTTTTTTGGCCATACTTTAATCTGGTCACAGTTGTCATACATAGATTAGACTTAGTTGTTATGGAAACCATCCCTTTTATTAATGTCGCTTTCGCCTTTGTGCCAGTCATTGTGGTGTTAATTATTATGTTCCGCTGGTCACTGGCTGTTTCTGACAGCGCAGTTGCCCTAGCGCGTATGCTTATACAACTGATTTTGATCGGTTATGCCTTAAATTGGATTTTTGCGGTTGATTCCTCTTTGTTGGTGCTAGGATTACTCAGTTTTATGCTAATTGTCGCTAGCTCGATTGCCCTCAGGCCGCTGGCCACAAAAAAAGGGTGGCGCGATTATGGTCAGGCCTTGTGCGCTATATCGTGCGGCGGGGGTGCGACCCTCGCCTTTGTTATTTATTGGGTCTTAGATATACGACCCTGGTACCAAGCGAGTACTATTATCCCTTTAGCAGGTATGATTTTTGCCGCCTCAATGAATGCGGTCAGTGTTGCCGCTGAGCGGTTTGTGATGGAAATAAAGCATGGGTCAAAACCTATGGTTGCTCGCAATGAGGCCTTTAAGGCGGGGTTAATCCCGATTTTTAATAGTTTACTCGCGGTAGGCTTGGTTTCCCTGCCTGGCATGATGACCGGGCAAATATTGTCGGGCGTGTCGCCGCTGATTGCTGCTCGTTATCAAATTGTTGTGATGTGCATGATTACGGGTGCTTCGGGTATTTCTGCGGCAATTTATTTGCATTTGGTCAGTAAGAGTAAAGCTACTAGGGCATTATGAAGAACAGCTAACCGAAATAGTTCCAGCCCAGTCGGGCGGTAAACCCGCGTAGTGTTCGGCTTGCGGGTGTTCTGCAAAAGGACTTTGTAGTACTTCAAGCAACAAATTAACCTCTGAATAGTCACCTTGCTCGGCCTTTTCAATGGCTGCCTGGGCCATGTAATTACGCAGAATATACTTTGGGTTGGTTTCTAGCATGGTCGCTGAACGATCTTGGTCAGAACTTTGTTGCTGACTCAAGCGTTGTACATACAGTGCCGCCCAATCGTCAAATGCATTACGGTCAACAAACATATCGCGTACGTCGCGGTTACTGTTGGAGAAATAGCAGAGTTGCCTAAAAAACAAACTGTAATCGACTTGATTTTCTTCCATCAGTGTCAATAGTTGGTTAATGAGACTCTCATCACCGTCACTATACGCCTCCAATCCCAACTTACTCGCCATCAACTGGCGATAATATTGTAAAAAGGTCGGTTCATACTTTTTTAGCGCAGTCACTAGAGCCTCAGACGGGAGTAGGCTCATAAAAGAGGTAGCCAGAGCATTCAAATTCCAAAGACCTACAGAGGGTTGATTTTTGAAGGAGTAACGGCCATTGGCGTCAGAATGATTACAAATAAAGTCTGGATTGTAGACATCCAAAAACCCAAAGGGGCCATAGTCGATGGTGTCTCCCAATATCGACATATTATCGGTATTCATCACCCCGTGAGCAAAACCCTCCGCCTGCCATTGGGCAATCATTTTGGCAGTCGTGGTTACTGTGTGGGTGATTAGATTTGCATATCGCAGATCATCCTCAATCCACTGAGGAAAATGTCTGGCAATCACATAGTCAGCCATTGCTTTGACAGCGTCAGGCTGATTCCGATAATGAAAATGCTCAAAAGAGCCGAAACGAATATGGCTGCGAGCAACCCGGCATACGGTTGAGGCAGACTCTACGTCTTCTCGATAAACGGAGGTGTCACTATTGACCAAACACAAGGCTCTAGTTGTAGCTATCCCCAAGCTATGCATGGCTTCTGAACACAGATATTCACGGATGCTCGAGCGCAAAACGGCACGCCCATCGGCGAACCTAGAATAGGGCGTGGCGCCAGCCCCTTTCAGTTGGATGTCCCAAAGTTGAGGTTTTCCCGTTTTAATATCAACAACCGGCAGCTCTCCCAAGGTCATGGCGCGACCATCCCCTAACTGACCCGCCCAAACACCGAACTGATGGCCTGAATAGACCAGCGCTATGGGTTGTAAATCAGTATCTGTAAGATCTCCCGCCATTAAACGTAGCATTGCTGAGTCAGTCATATGCTCAGGGTTTAAACCCAACTCAGCAGCCAGCAAGGCATTACTGCTAACCAGCACGGGATTATTCAGTGGGCTGGGCGCTACCGCACTGCAATGTAAATCATTCTGATCTTTAAAAGTGTCAAAAAAGGTATTTTGTAAATCCTTACCTAAAGGGGAGTGGGCGTCTGACATAGTTTATTCAACGCCCTCAAGGCCGACATCTTGCCAGCTAATTCTGGCCAGATTGTCTGCATGTAGACTGCTGATATAAAGCCAGTCATCGGATTCTAGAGCGCCCGTGTTAGTGTGATGTTCACCGTTAGGGTCTTGCAATGAAGTCAGCACTTCTCCCTCGCCAGTCATAGCAAAAACGTGACTATAAGGCACGGCTTGGGGGCGCATAAAAGGGGGAAAGCGCTGAAAAACCTTTCTTAATAAGGGTGAGCGAGAAAGATCATCGAGGGGTTTACTGCGCGGCGAGACCAATCCCACCCAAAAACGGCCATCTCGGCCCCGTACAATATTATCTGGGAAGCCGGGCAAGTTATCGATTAATACTTCTGACTGGCCAGCTTTGTCTCCCTGCAACCAATACTTGTGAATGCGATATGAGCCAGTTTCATTAACCAGAATAAACTGGCTGCCAGCATCGGTTGCGACGCCATTGGCAAAATTCAGCCCCTCCATGAGGATTTTTGTTGACTGATCTACTGGGTCGTAGACTAATAATCGACCGTGACCGCCATGTTCCATCATGTCCAATAGGCTAGCCGCATAGGTGCCACCCATGTGGGCGCCAAATTTAGTTGATGCATCACTAAAGTAAATCTTGCCATCAGCAGTCACATCCAAATCATCAGCATAATCAATATCAGTGCCATCAACTGTGCGTGTTAATAACGAAATCTCACCGGCAGGAGATACTTTCAACAGACCTTTGTATGCATCAGCTATCAGGAGGTTATTATCCGCATCAAATACTATGCCTAGTGGGCTACCCTGAGTATTTACCCATTTGATTTGGCCACCGGTTTGCTGGTTATAACGTACAATCCAGCCTTCGCGGGTGGCCATGAAAATTTCATCGCCTAATAGTGCCAAGCCCTCTGGGCCATGGGTGTCGGGTAAAGTAATAATTTCAATGGCAGCCAGTTTTTTGTTTTGCTCAAAGTCTCCAGTAAAGCCTTTGTCCAAAGGTGCGGTCCAACTCACAGGCTCGATAGGGACGGGCCACAATAGTAAATAAACAGCTAAAATAGCGACAGCGACTAGTATTTTTTTTAACATCTTTAAAGACTCTTCTGTAGAAACTATATGGTGACAATGGTGCGCTACTAGATCGGGTTAATCAACCTTTGCTGTTTCGCTTGGTGTGCTGTCACGGGTGAGGTAAAATGCGCGCTAACCCTATTCAGATAATATTCACAAGGTAGTCAGTAATCTCATGGAAGTTAGCCCCCTTTATACCGCTTTAGATGACCTGCAAACACGTACCGACGTGCTGAGGGGGTATCTTTGACTACGAAAACCGCAAGGAACGCCTCGCTGAGGTAGAGCTAGAGCTTGGTGAACCGGACGTTTGGAATAAACCTGAGCAGGCTCAAGAGTTGGGCCGTGAACGCTCGTCTTTAGAGTTGGTCGTAAAAACCATTGAAGACCTGGATTCTGGAGTTGCTGACACTCGTGAATTATTGACGATGGCGGTGGAAGAGGAAGATGAAGACACCGTTGCAGACGTTGAAACAGACATGGCCGCTCTTGAGGCCCAGTTAGCCAAGCTAGAATTTCGACGTATGTTTTCAGGCGCAATGGATCAAAACAGCGCGTTTTTAGAAATACAGTCTGGGTCTGGTGGCACCGAGGCGCAAGACTGGGCAGAAATGTTACTGCGTATGTATCTTCGTTGGGCTGATGACAAAGGCTTTAAAACTGAACTATTGGAATGCTCAGCCGGTGATGTAGCAGGCATTAAGAGCGCCACTGTTGAGGTCACGGGAGAGTATGCCTTTGGCTGGTTGCGCACTGAAATTGGCGTTCATCGTTTAGTGCGCAAGTCACCTTTTGACTCGGGGAATCGTCGCCATACTTCTTTTGCTGCAGTGTTTATATCACCAGAAATTGATGACAACATTGAAATTGATATTGACCCATCCGATGTGCGTACTGACACTTATCGCGCGTCAGGGGCTGGTGGCCAGCACATTAACAAAACTGATTCTGCGGTACGGCTCACTCATTCCCCCAGTGGTGTGGTGGTGCAAAGTCAGAGTCAGCGTTCGCAGCATCAAAATCGGGATAAATGTTGGCAGATGTTGCGTGCTAGACTTTACGAACTTGAGGTTAGTAAACGCCAAGAGGCGGCTCAGGCCACAGAGGATACAAAATCTGATATTGGTTGGGGTAGCCAGATTCGCTCCTATGTATTGGATGATGCGCGCATTAAAGACCTGCGCACAAACATAGAAACCCGCAACACTCAGGCGGTGTTGGATGGAAAGCTAGATCAATTTATTGTGGCATCGCTAAAAGCGGGCCTTTAAATAGTGTAACTAAGACACCCCACAACCAAAACACAGGGTAAACATGACTGATCAACACGACGAAAACAAACTAATTGCTGAACGCCGCGCAAAACTAGATGAACTGCGAACTCAAGAGGGACCAACGTTCCCTAATCAGTTTCAGCCGGTCCATAGCGCCAATGAACTGCAAACTGGCTTTGGTGATCAATCCAAAGAGCAGTTAGAGACTTTGGGAAAGGTAGTCTGTATTGCTGGGCGAGTGATTCGCAATCGTGGAGCCTTTATTGTGGTTCAAGACAGCTCGGGTCAAATTCAGCTGTATGTGACCAAAGATGCACGACCGTTCGCCAAGTCTCTAGACTTGGGCGACATTGTCGGCATTACAGGTGCCTTGCATAAGTCAGGTAAGGGCGATTTATATGTGCAAATGGATGAGCATCTACTGTTGACCAAGGCATTGCGACCGCTACCGGATAAGTTCCATGGTCTTGCAGACCAAGAAATGCGTTATCGACAACGCTATGTCGATCTTATAGTTAACCCCGACGTGCGCAACACGTTCCGCATTCGCTCTAAGGTAGTGGACTTTATCCGTCGTTATCTCAACGATGCTGACTATCTAGAAGTTGAAACCCCCATGTTGCAGGTGATCCCTGGTGGCGCAGTGGCGAGACCTTTTGTTACGCATCACAATGCGCTGGATATCGACATGTACCTGCGAATCGCGCCTGAGCTTTACCTTAAGCGTCTTGTTGTAGGTGGTTTTGAACGAGTCTATGAGATCAATCGCAACTTCAGGAACGAAGGCCTTTCAACACGCCATAACCCCGAGTTCACGATGCTCGAGTTCTATCAAGCCTATGCTGATTTTAATGATCTGATGGATTTGACAGAAGATATGCTACGTAAAATGGCTACCGAGGTGCTGGGGTCAACGAAAGTTGTGAACACGGTGAAAGATTCCGATGGGGAGATTCAAAGCGAAACACATTATGACTTTGCAGATTCTTTTATTCGCTTGTCGGTGTTTGATTCTATTTTACAGTACAACTCTGACATTAGTGCAGAACAACTCAGCGATGAGGCCGGTGCGCGCAAAATCGCCACGGATTTGCATATTCCTCTCAAAGATATCTGGGGTTTGGGTAAGGTACAGATCGAAATATTCGAAAAAACCGTTGAGCATCTGTTAGAGCAGCCGACGTTTATCACCATGTATCCGGCAGAAGTTTCACCCTTGGCGCGTCGTAATGATGACGATCCCTTCGTCACTGATCGATTTGAATTTTTCGTCGGCGGTCGCGAAATAGCCAATGGTTTCTCTGAGCTTAATGATCCAGAAGATCAGGAAGCTCGCTTTAGGCAACAAGTAGCAGAGAAAGATGCAGGAGATGATGAGGCCATGCATTTTGATGCTGACTATATACGGGCCCTAGAGTACGGCATGCCCCCAACGGCGGGTGAGGGCATAGGCATTGATCGTCTCGTGATGCTTTTGACCGATTCACCCTCGATAAGGGATGTATTACTCTTTCCTCATATGCGGCCGGAGTGATAAAAGCATTATTACCTCTATTTACCCGAGGGAATATCTTTAAACGCCACCCCTTTATCTGCTCGTGGGTCTTGAGGCAATCCCAAAACTCGCTCAGCGATGATGTTTTTCAAGATCTCGTCCGTGCCGCCAGCGATTCGCAGCCCTGCCGAACCCAACCACGCATTATGAAATTCATGAACATCTGAGAGGTCGGTTTTTAACATGCCAGCCATGTCTAATGAATCAATACCGAAGTTACCAATGGCTTGTAATTTGTTCGCACTGACTACCTTTGTAATGGAGGCCTCGGGCCCTGGTGTATCTCCTTTGGAGAGAGCCGACATAGTTCGCAGTTTAGTGTTTTTAAGTCCGCTAGCTTGGCAGTACCAGTCAGCAATGGACTCTCGCACCGCTCGGTTTTGTATCAGCGCTTGGCCGTGATCGTCCTGACCCTGAGCCCATTCAAAGGCTTCAGTGGCATCGACGCCATTGGCATCACCCACAGCGAGCCTTTCATTCATTAGGGTGGTAATGGCGACTCTCCAACCATCACCCACTGCGCCAAGCCTTTGACTGTCTGGGATACGTACGTCACTAAAGTACACTTCGTTAAATGACGAGCCGCCGGTAATCTGCTTGATCGGCTTGATGTCAATGCCGGGAGATTTCATATCAACAAAGAAAAAGGTCATTCCGGCATGTTTATCTAAGTTGGCGTCGTGTCTCACTACAATAATACCGTAATCGCAAAACTGTGCCCCGGAGGTCCAAACTTTTTGACCATTGATAATCCAGTCATCATCGTCCTGCACGGCCTTGCTACGCAGGCCAGCTACGTCAGATCCGGCTGAAGGCTCAGAGAATAGTTGACACCAAATCTCTTCGCCAGCGGCCATGGGGGGCAGGTAGCGCTGCTTTTGTTGTTCAGTGGCATACTGCATCATCACCGGCCCTGCCATGCCTAGACCAATTTCGTAGACACCCCGAGGGACACTAAATTTAGCTTCTTCTTGGTCCCAAATAATTCTCTCAAGCGGTGAGGCTTCTAAGCCACCATAAATTTTTGGCCAGTGCAGCATTGCCCAACCAGCGTCAAACTTCTTTTTTTGCCAGATTCTCGAGGCGTCTAGAAATTCCGGCGAACCCACTTTACCGTGAGGGTTGTGGTTGCCGGTTTGGGTTTTGAGTTGGGCGTTATCTTTTAACCAAGCACTGCATTTAACTCTAAATTGGGCTTGTTGTTCCGTGTCATTAAAATTCATATCAGACCCCTTATTGAGCGTTGGCAGGTTGGGCTTTTTCTAACCCATGGATGAGTTTTTCCTTCCAAGTGGCAAGGGACCCGACATTTAAAGACAGTAACTTAGCGCGACGATAGAAAAGATGACAGTCGTACTCCCAGGTAAACCCATTACCGCCGTGGGTTTGGATATTTTCCTGAGAACAATAGTTGAATGCTTGTGTGGCACTGACTCTAGCGGTAGCGGCGGCCACAGCTAACTCGGCGGATTCAGTAGACAGCGCCCAGGCACCGTAGTAGCTGTTAGATTTTGCGAGGGTTAGCTTGATATACATGTCTGCCAGCTTGTGTTTAATTGCCTGATAGGAACCAATAGCACGACCAAAGGCAAATCGCTGTTGGGCATAGCTGGTTGCCATGTCAAGGGTCGCTTGTGCGCCGCCTAGTTGTTCAAAGCTAAACATGACAGCCGCTTGGTCGAGCAGGTTTTGTAATAGTCTCCAGCCTTCACCGTGATGACCCAGTAACTGACTATTTGCATTGTTAAAGTCGATTGAGAAATGACCTCGACTGTCGTCAATGGTGTCTTGCTTTTGGATATTACAGTCGTCACTGAGCTCAACCAACCGTAACTCAATACCTTTCTGGCCATTGCAGACGACAATGACATGGGTAGCTGCACTAGCATCAGGGACAGCAATTTTAGTTCCCGATACTTTGTTGTTGGCTGCCTTAGTTTTTATATTCTTTGCAGTGGGTGCAAGAAGTTGCTCAGTAATGGCCAGTGTGCCAACACATTCACCTGTCACTAATTTTGGTAGTAAATCTTGTTTTATTTCATCGCTGGCAAACTTAATAATGGCTTCAGTAAAGAGGTATACCGACGATGAGAAGGGCACCGGCGCCAGTGATCTACCAAGTTCTTCTGCGATAACGCAAAGTTCGAGATGACCTAAGCCCAGGCCATCATACTGTTCAGGGATTCTAATCCCGGTCCACCCCATGGCAACTATTTGCTGCCAAAGGTCAGTATCTAATGCTTGTTGTTGGTCCAGAACGCTGCGACTTCTTTGTAGGGACTGTTCTTTCTCGAGAAATTTACGCGCTTCTGATTGAAGCAACTTTTGATCGTCTGAAAAATCTAAATTCATTAGCCCACTCTTTTTATTGTTATCTAGCCATAGAATATAGTTCTATAGGAGAGAAAAGCAATAGTAATGAGCGCTAATTTTAGGCGGTAACTGCAATTTATTTTGTATTACAGGAAGCGGCTAAAATGAAGTGAATATGGTTTCATTGAAGAGGCTATTGTGACTGCTACTTGGTGTCGCTGGAGACTTTTTGCCAACTTTTGGTTTGATACAAAAAGCCAATGTGGCCGCGAACGAAAAGTGTGCCATTGTCTAGCCATACTTTGCCCTTGTAGGCATCACCTGTTTTGGGGTCAAAAACGCTACCTTTTTGCCAGATATCATTTTTTAGCGTAAGTCCGTTAATAATTTGCATGCCGATAACAGGTTTGCCATATAAATCCCCTTTGCATTCATTGCAAATAGGGTTGTCCTCAGGGGCATTATGCAGGCTAAGGATGTTTGCATATAGCTTGCCCTCCTTGACGCGAACCTCGACGGTAGACTCAAGATTGCCATCGTCATCAAAAGTATTCCACAGCCCAGAGGGGTCAGGGGCGATTTCAGCCCAAAGATTTACTGCAAGCAAGGACATTATTAAAAAAAGTGTAGTTCGCATGATTAATCCTTTAAATAATGTAACGGATGTTCTAAAAGCATCTAGTCGTGGGTCTATTGTATCGATACTACTTGCAACATGGAATATTGCATGGGAGCTCTAGGTCTCACGTTATTAGGTACTAGAGCCCCTTGGGCTCTGATTAACGGGCAAGTGAATGACTAACGAATAAAGAAACACTTAAAAGTGCAACCGCGCAAACTTGGTGGGCGGCAGCAACAGGCACTGGAATATAAAAAATCAGGGTGCTAATGCCTAAACTGACTTGCAGAAATAACAAACCAATGAAGCAGTAGATGGCAATTCTAAGAGGTCCCTGCAGATCAGATTTAAGTGCTTTGTAGGCAAATGTTACTACCAAGCAAACAATGAGATAGGCAAGCATGCGATGATTAAACTGAATCGTCAGCATGTCTTCAAAGGCTGAAAGCCAGATCGGCTGCAGACTATATAAACCCGGCGGAATAAAGCTATCACCCATAAGAGGCCAAGTCGGAAAGGGTACCCCTGCGCGTGTACCAGCGACTAAGCCACCAGAAAGAATCATTAAAAATATCAACCCGCTTAGGGTAAAGGAAAAGCGCTTCAGATGGTTTGGTTGAAGCTGCTTAGGTGCAAGCAGGTCTAGTGCAGTCCAGATAATAAACCCGTAGACAAAAACGGCTAGTCCCAGATGCGCGGTGAGTCGGTACTGGCTGACATGAGGGTTATCGACTAAGCCACTTTTAACCATGTACCAACCCAGCAGACCTTGACTGCCGCCTAACACCAACATGACCAATAGTCTTGGGGTTAAACCTGGAGTGATACGTTTAGTAAACAGAAAAAACAAGAACGGAAACACAAAAAGAACCCCAATAAAACGACCTAAGACACGATGCAGGTACTCGTACATGAAGATGGGCTTAAACTCTTCTAGGGTCATAGTGAAGTTGGTCTTTTGGTATTCAGGATATTGCTGGTATTTGAGGAACATTTCTTGCCAGTCGGCCAGAGATAGGGGCGGAATAACTCCCACTAGAGGTTTCCATTCGACCATCGACAAGCCGGAATTAGTTAGGCGCGTTATACCACCGAGCAGGATCATGCCAAAAATAACGGTAGCGCATATTAGCAACCAGTACGCGATTTGACGATTGAACCGTGCTTGTTGTTCAGATAATGCTGGTTGTTGAAGCATAACTAGGATCGCTCACTCTTGATAGGATGGCCTTTGAGCCAGTCTTTTTTACGAAAACGCCGCATATTTAGACTTGATTTTATCGAAAAATCAGCCAAAGAGGTAGCGTACAGCCATACGACATCTACACCCATTGTAACCATTATCCAAGGAGCGATAATACGAGTTATAGCAATGCTAAATATAGTCACTTTCATCGGGTAGCGGGTATCACCTGCTCCTCTAAGAGCGCCCGCCATGCTGAATTCGATGGCCATTAGGGGTAAGCAGGCGCTTAAAATATAGGTAAACTGAACCATGTGGTGAATAACGAGGGGGTCGGCAATCATGAAACTGGCGATCTCTCGTGCATACAAGCTCATCAGTACACCGCCAGAAATCATTATGTACAGGCAGGTGCGCATGGTTTTCCAGCCAGCGTCATAAGCTCCTTGGTGGTCACCCGCCCCTAAATGCTGACTAACGAGAGTGGCGCTTGAGATAGAAAAGCTAAAAGCAACGACAATAACGATACCCAGTATTGATAGACCTATGCCGTAGGCCGCAAAAGGCTCGTTACCATATCCTGCCAAAAAAACCATAAAGATGAGCAGGCCGCCCTGAAAGAAAGCCTGTTCGAAAGCCGCGGGCAGTCCAATATTGACTAGCTTTTTACCATTGGCCAACAAGTCCTTCATTGGATTGGCAGGTTTGAAATCAAAACCGCCGAAAATCCAGATTAGTAAAAACGCGATAATAGTTATGGACATAGCTATACCCCCACCAATCGCTAAGCCTGAAATACCCATGGCAGGCAACCCAACCCAACCAAAGGTCATAGCGGCACCAAGAATGACGCTCAGGATGACACCAAAGATGGCCGTCCATAGTGGGGTAGTGCTGTCGCCAATGGCTCGAAACGACATATTGAATACCAGTGTGGATAACATTGCTGGTGCAAAAACTGCAGTCCAGAAAGCGAAATCAACGGCCATTCTATGGGCATTTTCAGATAGACTAAAAATGCCTACTAACTGCTCGCGAAAGGGAATTGCGATCCATGCGAGGAGCAGGCCGTCCAAGAAAAACAACAATATTGAAAGCGACGCAAAACGACCCGCTAAAAGGTGGTTGTTGGCTCCCCAATATTTACCTACCATCGCGGTGGTGCCACTGCAGAGGCCCATGACTATAGCGTGAAGTACAAAATAAAGACGCTGGCCCGTAGTGACGGCTGCCACGGCGTCAGTGCCCAAACTACCCGCCATTTTCAGGAATGCGACACCCATCAGCATATAGGTAATATTACTGATAATGGTTGGCCAGGTAAGGCGCCAGATACTAATAGTAGAGATGGGTGACATAGAGTTCTATGATAACATCTACCGTCATTAGGGGTCCTAGTGGTTTAAGGGAATTATGAATATTATTGAGCAAGCGCATCATCAAATTGATCCATCTTGGATCGAAGTGCTTGATCGTGAATTAGATAAGGACTATCTTGCCGACCTTGGTGATTATTTATCTCAGTTACAAGCACTCAATAAAGTTATCTACCCACCGACTGAAACGGTTTTTTCGGCTTTCAAACACGCTAACTTTAAGCATTTAAAAGTGGTGATTTTAGGCCAAGATCCCTATCACGGAGCTGGACAGGCTAACGGTTTGTGCTTTTCAGTTGCCAGAGGCAATAAGGTTCCACCTTCACTGCGTAACATTTTCAAAGAGTTGGACTCTGACTTAGGCATTGTGCCAGCCCATCATGGCTGCCTAGAAAGCTGGGCACAACAGGGAGTATTGCTGTTGAACTCAGTATTGACTGTTGAAGCAGGCGATCCGGGCGCTCATGCTAACAAGGGTTGGGAGTGCTTTACCGATCAGGTGATACGCGTAGTCAGCCAGCAATCTGCGGGGGTGGTATTTATGTTGTGGGGTAATTACGCGCAGAAAAAGGCTACCTTGATCAATGGATCTCGGCACCTTATTTTACGGGCAGCCCATCCTTCGCCGTTCTCTGCATATCGCGGGTTTCTGGGCTGTAAGCATTTTTCATTGGCGAATAATTATCTTAAGAGTGCTGGCGTTCAGTGTATTGACTGGCAGCTTCCCTCGCAGAAATATGACAGTGGACAAATTACTTTTGAACTCTAATCAAGGAACCATTTCCGTGCCCCCTAAGCTCTGGCAAACCCCCAAAAACCTATTGATTTTGATGACTGTGGCAATGACTTTTGCCTTTGCAACCTGGACCGCATTACTTAACAATTTTGTAGTTGAAAGAGCATATTTTACGGGTAAAGAAATTGGTCTTTTACAAAGTATTCGCGAAATACCGGGATTTCTAGCTTTTACAGCAGTGTTTGTGCTGTTGTTAATAAAGGAACAGATATTTGCCTATCTATCGTTGGCGGTACTGGGTGTCGGTGTAGCGATTAGCGGGTACTTTCCTTCTGCAGTGGGGCTTTATCTAACCACTTTTCTGATGTCGGTTGGGTTTCATTATTATGAAACGATAAAACAGTCTCTGTCCCTGCAGTGGCTTTCCATTGATGAAGCGCCAGCAGTATTAGGTAAATTGATCGCTGCAAGTTCGGCAGCATCTTTAATCGTCTTCGGGGTTTTGTGGATTTCCCAGCGATATTTAGGTTTGGATTATAAAGTTATTTATTTGGCGGGTGGCGGTAGTTGTTTAATTCTAACGTTGGTAATGTGGTTCGCGTTCCCCCGATTCGTCAGCAAAACGCCGCAGAGAAAACATCTTTTAATTCGTAAACGCTATTGGCTGTATTACGCATTGACCTTTATGAGTGGTGCTAGACGCCAAATTTTTATGGTCTTTGCTGGTTTTTTAATGGTGGAAAAATTTGCTTATACCGTCAGCGATATAGCAGCACTATTCCTGATTAACCACCTATTTAACTGGGTATTTGCGAGCCGTATTGGCGTCATCGTAGGTAAAGTGGGTGAGCGCCGAGCACTCATCTTTGAGTACTGTGGTTTATTTTTCGTGTTTACGGCCTATGCCTTTGTAAGTAGTGCTAACTGGGCTGGGGCGTTGTATGTCATTGACCATTTGTTTTTTTCACTGGCAATTGCGATTAAAACTTACTTTCAAAAAATTGCTGACCCTGCAGACATGGCGTCTACTGCAGGGGTAGCCTTCACAATTAACCATATCGCCGCGGTAGTTATACCTGTGCTATTTGGTCTAATTTGGCTAATATCGCCTATGTGGGTGTTTTTGGCAGGTTCTGTGATGGCTCTAATCAGCCTAATCTTAGCGTTAAATATTCCGCTATCACCTCGTGCTGGGTATGAGGTTATTTGGGGCTATTTTGGGTTTCGCAAAGAGACTAATACTTAACTAACGTTGACCTAATAGTCTGTTTTTAAGGGTGGTTGATTAGCTTTTTCTCGTAACCAGTTTAGTTTGGAAAGTACCGCTGGTGATAAGGCGATTTTCCGTTCGAGTTGAAATTTACCAGGGTAGTCCATTAACAGCAGGCCGGTTAGCATGGTTAAAATGCCTTGGCCAGGTAGAAACAACATCAAAAACCCACTAAATAATAATAAATACCCAACCACATTCTTCACCGCAAACATTAGCAACCATAATCCCAGAAAATGACCCTTCCAGGGCGTCCCAGCACGTTTTTTTGGTACAAAATAATCTTCTGGAATCTTAGCTACCAGCCACGGTAAAGATAACAAACTCACGATGAAAATAATAATAGATGCCATCCCAGACCATACCAATAAGTTTTGGTGACTGGATATCCAGATAATAATGTCGTTCACGAGCGCTCTAGAACCTCATAAGGCAAAGGCAAATGTGTAGTGTTGACGAACTGCTCTTTATCAAACGTCACTTCAGCCGTTGCTAAATATTTTTCAGGTAATACGGCTAGGGCTTCTATGCTGCATTCGCTTGCTCTAGCTGCGGCGGCAACGGTACCTATTACCTTGCCATTAGAGTCTATCAGCGAGACTCCTACAGGCGGCATGTTGGCAGTGTCAAGCCGTATGAGATGCATTCGTCTTTTTACTGAGCCTCGATAATGGGCTCTGGCAACAATCTCTTGACCGGTGTAACAACCCTTTTTGAAGCTAATATAGTTTTGTGCATCTAGATTAATCATTTGCACAATAAATTCATCAGAGGTATCAACCGTCACATCTGCATTGCCGCTTCGAACGCGCATTAGATCACTATAGCCTTGGCCTGCCGGCGTTAGAGCCGCAGGTTGCGAGTTAAGCTGTTGGATGGCCCTGTCAGCGTCAACGGTGACGAGGAATAATGATGAATCATATTGTTTGATGTGACATGTCGTTATTTGTTTTACCCGTTCTGAGCTATTGGGCCCAGAAATCATAGCGCTGAAAAATTGATCACTGACATCAGTGATGTCAGTCTTGAAGAATACTGAGTATTTCTTAAAACTAGAAATGGCTAATTCAACTACTGAAGGGTGTGTTTCTAGTAGTATGTTGCCATCTTGGTCCTTGTGGGCACTAAACAGAAAGGTGATACGGCCCTTAGGGGTCAGATGGGCGCCATTAACCGTTTCCCCCTTTTCCAGCAAACTCATGTCGCAGCTGACTTGACCCTGCAAAAATTTTTCAGTGTCGGGGCCGGATAATTGGATGTAGCCTCTTAAATCGGTGCTTAATACATTCTGCTTAGACAGGGATTTATAGTCGGATGGTGACTCACCAAAAGATTCTACAATGCTGGGATTTTCAGCATTAGTAATGAGGTTGTGACTTGGGAAAAGTGACTGCCAGTCCATAGGTTTGCATGACTCTGTATGTTTATCGTTAATTGTCTCTTATAATAACCTTTTTGACACTGATTGATTAGCTATGAATAAGAACCGTCTATTGTGGGCTAGTCGCCGTGGTATGTTAGAACTAGACTTAATTCTCGCGCCCTTTGTGAAGGATGTCTACGATTCCTTAGAAGAAGATGACAAACTTCGGTTCGAGGTTTTGTTAGAGTGTGAAGATCAAACGTTATTTATGTGGTTTATGCAACGCGAACACCCAACTGACCCAAACATGCAAAGGATACTGCAGATAATTCGTGACAGTCGAGAAAAAGCCGCTTCGGTTCACTCTTAAGCCATCGAGAATACTTTTTTACGCGAACCTCTGGTTGGTGTTATTACTGATCGCACTTCTAATATTGATGCCAATTTTATTTTGGCCTAAATTAGTGACGATGTGTATCGTGACCGGCTTTTTCATTAGTGAGGTAAAGGCATGGATTCAGGTGGAACCTGAGGAGCTACTTTTTTCACCTGAGACTGACTGCTGGCTGTTAAGCAGAATGCCAGAGCAAGACAGACTTGTTCTTCGAGAGTATCAATTTGTAATAAGCAGTTTGATTATTATTTATTTTAAAACCCCTAATGGCAGGACTGTCCGCCGCACGCTGCCTCGAGATGCTCTTTCAGAGGCAGAGCATCATCAGTTGCGCATTTTTTTGGTGGCTAGAAGATTAGATCAAGTTTAATCACGATTAATAATCACATCTTGAGCTGCATAATTAATCGGCACCATAATCGTGTCTCGGGCAATCGGAGAGAGCTCGGGATAGTCCAGGGTAAAGTGTAGACCGCGACTCTCCTTACGTTGCATTGCACATCGAATAATCAGCTCTGACACTGTCGCTAAGTTACGCAGTTCCAACAAGTCTCGGGTTACCTTGCAGTTGCTGTAGTAGTCTTGTATTTCTTTTTGTAACAACTTGATGCGATGTTGGGCTCTTTGAAGACGTTTGTTAGTTCGGACAATACCAACGTAATCCCACATGAAGCGGCGCAATTCATCCCAGTTGTGGGAGATGACCACATCTTCGTCAGAATGACTGACGCGTGACTCATCCCACTCAGGAATGAAATCTGGCGGTGCGATCTGATTGATATGTTGATTAATTCTTCCCGCAGCGGCCTGGGCATACACCAAGCATTCTAGGAGCGAGTTACTGGCCATCCGATTAGCACCATGTAAACCGGTAAAGGCATTCTCACCAACAGCGTAAAGATTTTGCAAGTCAGTTTGCCCATCTTTGGATACTAAAATACCTCCGCAGGTGTAGTGTGCAGCGGGCACAATAGGAATAGGATCGGTAGTTATATCAATGCCAAACTCTAGGCACTGCTTATATACCGTCGGAAAATGTTTGGTAATAAAGTCGGCGGACTTATGGCTTATATCCAGATATAAACAGTCACAACCAAGTCGCTTCATTTCATGATCGATAGCCCGAGCTACTACATCCCGAGGTGCTAGTTCAGCATCGGGGTGAAAGTCACTCATAAATGCATTGCCGTTAGGTAAGCGTAATACAGCACCTTCACCTCGAAGTGCTTCGGTAATGAGGAATGACTTAGCTTTAGGATGATATAGGCAAGTTGGATGAAATTGATTGAATTCTAAATTGGCGACTCTGCACCCCTTTCGCCACGCCATCGCCATACCATCACCACTGGCCCCATCAGGATTGCTGGTGTAAAGATATGCTTTACTGGCACCTCCCGAGGCTAAAATGACACTTTTGGCCTGAAATAAAGATACAGAACCTGTCGTAATATCTAACAGGTAGGCCCCCGTGCAACGAATTTTGCGCGAATCTGTATCAGCTTGGGTGACAAGGTCCACGGCACAATGCTGTTCAAAAATGTCAATATTTGACGCCGCAATAACTTGATCTACTAGCGTTCCGGTGACTTCTTTACCTGTCGCATCTGCGGTATGCAGAATACGACGGTGACTATGGCCGCCTTCTTGGGTGAGGTGGTAGCCTTGCTGATTATTTTCCTTGGTAAACTGCACACCCTGATCTATGAGCCATTTAACCGCGCTGGGGCCATTTTCAACCACGAATCGAACTGACTCTTCATGGCAAAGCCCTGCGCCAGCAACCAATGTGTCAGCAATGTGCGCGGCGGGACTATCATTCTCGTCAAATACAGCGGCAATACCCCCTTGAGCTAACCATGACGCGCCAGCCTGCAACGATGCTTTACTAATAAGCGCAACATGCAAGTGTTTGTCTAACTGCAGAGCACTGGTGAGGCCAGCAACTCCGCTGCCAATAATAATAACGTCATAAAGATGAGTTTGTTGCATTGGTGTGCCACACAGGTTGGGTCGGCCATGATAATATAAGAGTACGAATCACGCGAACTTTACGATCAGTCGGTTGTCTTTAGAGTAGTGCCGTCGAATGTTAGATTTCGCTAGCTTCAAAAAATAGGCCATAAGAGTTGCGAGAACGGATTGTTTGATGACGGAAAATAAAAAAGACGCCACTGATCAGCAACTGGTCGTTAGGGTTCAAAAAGGTGATAAGAGAGCGTTTGACCTTTTAGTACTCAAATACCAAAGCAGGATGCACGCTATCGTTGGGCGCTTTGTTCGGGATACCGATGAGGTTGCCGATGTAGTGCAAGAGTCGTTCATTAAAGCTTATCGAGCGTTACCCAAATTTCGCGGTGAGAGTCAGTTTTATACTTGGCTGTATCGTATCGCCGTCAATACAGCAAAGAACTACCTTGTTGCGCGCAGTCGTCGACCACCAGGCTCTGATATTGATGCGATGGATGCTGAGTATTATGATGGTAGTGACTATCTTAAGGATTTAGGTACGCCGGAGAATAATCTTTTTCGAGATGAGCTGGCCGCTTTGATCCACAAAACAATTGCTGATCTTCCTGAGGATCTAAGAACTGCAGTGACGTTGCGAGAGTTTGAAGGTCTGAGTTATGATGAAATTGCAACGATAATGGATTGTCCTGTTGGAACGGTAAGGTCACGTATTTTCAGGGCTAGAGAGACGATCGACTTGCAGGTGGTAAAATTGGTCGGTGGGGGTTTAAAAGATGGGTGAACCTTTTTGCTAATGATTGGTCATATAGTCAGTATGTAAAAAAATTGATTTGTTTTTAACGAGGCAATTAAATGAGCGAGCACGAAAATCGATTGAATGAGTCTTTATCTGCGCTGATGGATAGCGAGGCAAATGACATAGAAATTCGTCGAATTCTAAAAGAATTGGATGCAAACGACAGCGCGTTAGCCGTTGAAATTCGGGAAAAATGGCGGCGCTATCATTTGGCATCTGCTGTCATAAGTAAAGACAATGTATCCACTGTAGATTATTCAATAGCGGTCTCTGATGCGATTGATAGCGAAGTTACTCATAAGATGAATCCGTTGACTAAAATATTTAGTCGCTCAGGCATCTTGGCTGTGGGTGCGTCATTAGGCATAAGCTCGGCTGGCCCTTTCGCAGTCGCCGCATCAGTTGCTTTGGTTGCTGTGCTTGGCGTTCAGAATGTTAGTAACCCTTTAGGTGGTGCCGATCAAGCTTCTCAGTTTGCCCAATCAGATAAGATGATGGGCGAAAATAGTACCGGTCCAGCTAATCAATTTCCAGCAGGTTGGCAACTGCCTGTTGAGACTCAAGCGCGGACAGTCAGTGCCAGTGGTTTTAATGGAGCTCGACAATATCCTCAGCCCATAGTGGAGGTTAAACAGGTGACTAAAGCGCAATATTCTGAGCAAGAGGTTAGACTTTATTTAGCTGACATTTTGGCTAAACATTCCAGTCATGCTGCACTTAACAGCAATCAAAGTATGTTACCCTTTGCTCGTATTGAATCGGGTGATGCTGTTTTAGAATAGGGTGGTTAGAGCGTGCGTGTAATAGATTATATGAAAGAGAAATTTAGGATGGCGGTTATTATGACCGCCATTTTTGCGTGCGGAGCGTCGGTTTCTCAGCAAACAGATCCAGCCTATGGCTTAATGGTTGAAATGATTAATGCCTCCCAGCGGCTTAATTATGAGGGACTTGTTACCTATGAAAAAATGGGGAATCTCAAAAGTGCTAAAGTTCTTCATTTAGTGCGGGATGCTGAGATCTTCCAACAGATCGTCAGTTTGAATGGCCCTGAGGGAGAGTTTTCAAGCTTCAGTGGCACAAAAGGGTGCCACAAAACCGCTGCCTTTCTCGGGGAAACATCAGGGCTCAATATCAATGACTCTAGCTATGTGCAGCTAAAAAGATCGTATTCAATAGAGACTGCTGGTACCCAACGAATTGCGGGTCGTGAAACCACATTGTTAATGTTACGTCCTAACGATGCATGGCGTTATGGTTATGTTGTTGCAATTGACAAACAATCCGGTCTGATGCTTCAGTCCGTACTGATTAGTCTTGCTGGTAAACCTATGGAGCGGTTTCAGTTTATTGAGATTTCCGTTGGGGGTGATCTTGATTCAATGGAGGTTCCCTCAGGGTCTATTAATCTAGAGGCCGATGAGAGGGCTGATTGTAAAAAGAATAACTCGTTGCTTCAGCAAGACGTACCTGAGTGGCAAGTTGATTGGATGCCGACAGGCTTTGTGATGACTGACTCTCGATTAGATGAGAATGGTGGGCAATATTCTATGGTGTTCACTGATGGTTTAGCGGTTCTCTCGGTGTTTGTTGAATCGTCAGAAGCCAGCATTAAGATACCTTCGTTTGCAGCCACATCAGGAGCGACGGTTGCCTTGGTGTCTAAAGTCCTGATAGAGGGTTCGTTTTTCACGGTTTCTGTGGTGGGTGAAATCCCCAGTGATACGGCGAGAAGAATTATAGATTCGGTAACTTGGGCATCTGATACGGCCAAAAATTCGTAACCTGTTTAGGCTTTTAAACATGATCTTCGAAACTGGGATAGTGGTGAGCAATGAGCACGGTAGCCTTTGGGTTGAGACCATACAGAGGACCGCCTGCGACACCTGTATCGCTGAAAAAGGTTGTGGGCAGAGCTTGCTGTCTAAACTAACCGGTAAAACGAATCGAATTAGAGTGCTGCCAGGGGATTATGCTGCTGAAAGTATCGAGTTAGGGCAGAGTGTCACCATAGGGATCCCAGAGAATGTCATAGTAAAGGGTTCACTGTTGGTCTATATGTTGCCTATTTTAATGGCCGTTGTTGGTGCTTGGCTTTTGGGCTCGGGAATAAAAACAATGGAACAGGATTTATTCAGTATTTTGGGTGCTACCCTTGGGCTTTTCTTGGGAGGATTGTTAGTCAAACTCCGAAGTAAGCAAACTAATTGTGATCCTAAACTTAATCCAGTGTTATCAGGCGTCCCTCGTGATTTTAGCCAGCCGGTAGATACCTCAATCGTAATTTGATAGTAAAATCCAAAGGAGTTTTTAGTGCTAAACAGAGTTTTTTTTATCACCTGTTTTTTTACAATAGCAGCATCCTTAGCGAGTGCTAATTTGCCCGATTTCACTCCATTGGTTGAAAAAGTCGCGCCGGCAGTGGTCAAAATCAATACTGTTGGTAAAGCCGTTTCTCAAAAGGAACAGCCGCGAATGCAGGGTCAGGCACCGGATATTTTCCGTGATCTATTTGAGCAAAGGCGTAGACCTTCGCAGCCATCAAGAACCATGGGCTCTGGGTTTGTTATTTCTGCCGATGGTTATATTCTCACCAACCACCACGTGGTAGATAATGCAGACGAGATTGAGGTACAGTTTGCGGATAGGAGTCAGTATTCAGCGACTGTTATTGGTTCTGATCGGCTCTCTGATCTCGCATTGCTTAAGATAGAGGCAGATAACCTGCCGACCTTAGATTTTGCTGACCCAGATAACCTTAAAGTAGGCGCATGGGTGCTGGCAATAGGTTCACCATTTGGTCTCGATTACTCTGTTACAGCAGGTATTGTGAGTGCCATAGGTCGCAGTATTCCGTCTGCAGAGTCGTCTAGTTATGTACCCTTTGTCCAAACGGACGTAGCGATTAATCCGGGTAATTCAGGCGGCCCTCTATTTAATCTCGATGGCCAGGTAGTCGGGATTAATTCCCAGATATATTCTCGTTCTGGGGGTTCTATTGGTTTATCTTTCGCCATCCCGGTGAGCGTAGCTAACAATGTGGTCAAACAACTTAAGAATAATGGAAAAGTGCAGCGAGGGTGGCTGGGCGTTGGCATTCAAAGTGTCAATAAAAAATTGGCCGAAGCATTAGATTTACCTGGACCTCAGGGCGCTCTGGTAACGGCGGTAGTGCCTGATAGCCCGGCCGAGAAGAGTGATATTAAGCCAGGGGACGTAATTGTTAGTTTTGATGCTCAAACGATCCTTGATTCTGAGGATCTGCCTCATATTGTTGGTTTAATGACGCCAGGAGAGGAGGTTAAAGTTGAACTCTTTCGAGAGGGGAGACGAAAAAAAATATTGGTTGAGATTGGTGCGCTGGATCGAGGGGAAGAAGGCGTAGAAACGGGCAATGACGGAAGTGACCGATTGGGCCTGTTAATTGAAGAACTTAGTGAAGATGAATTACGGTCGCTCAGACTGCGGGGCGGCGTTAAAGTGGTAAGAGTATCCGCAGAATCTCCATCTGAAATCGCCGGCTTAATAGAAGGCGATGTTATTGTGCAGCTGGGCTATAGTCGTATTGATGATGGCAAAGGATACGAGAGAGTTATTGGTGGCTTGCCGAATGACACACCAATACCAATTCGATTTTATCGGCGAGGACAGGCTATTTTCAGAACGATTCAGTTTAATGATTGATAACTTATTATGCTGTTTGATTATGACTTCTTTACATCAAGGGGTTGATGGCGTCAGAGCAGCAAATAGGCTAGACTGCGCTCGCATTTTTGAACGGCAGTGAAAACCCTTTGACAGATCTTAGCCACATACGAAATTTTTCCATTATTGCTCACATTGATCATGGTAAATCGACTATTGCTGACCGCTTTATTCAAATCTGTGGTGGTCTCAGTGAGCGTGAGATGGAATCTCAAGTCTTAGATTCTATGGATATCGAACGTGAGCGTGGCATTACTATCAAGGCGCAAAGCGTAACCTTGCCATATACAGCGCTAAACGGTAACACCTATCAACTCAATTTCATCGATACGCCCGGTCACGTTGATTTTTCATATGAAGTGTCTCGATCCTTGGCTGCCTGTGAAGGTGCACTGCTAATCGTCGATGCAGCTCAAGGTGTTGAGGCGCAATCGGTTGCTAATTGCTATACCGCTATTGCTCAGGGGTTAGAGGTCATTCCTGTGTTGAATAAGATGGATTTACCGCAGGCAGAACCAGAAAAGGTTATTAACGAAATAGAAAATATTATAGGCATTCAGGCTGACGAGGCCGTGCGTTGCAGTGCTAAAACCGGTGAAGGAATCGAGAGTATATTAGAGGAACTAGTGAAGCATGTTCCATCACCCGTAGGAGATGTTGACGCTCCCCTCCAAGCCTTAATTATTGATTCCTGGTTTGATAATTATTTAGGCGTGGTGTCTTTGCTGCGGGTAATGCAGGGCACTCTCCAAGTCAAAAATAAAATTATTGCCAAGTCGATTGGCAAAGCACATGTGGTTGATAGTGTGGGTATTTTTACCCCAAAACGAAAAGAGACAGGCATCCTTAGAGCGGGAGAGGTTGGCTTCATGGTGGCCGGCATCAAAGACATAATGGGTGCGCCCGTTGGGGATACGGTGACGACACTAGCGACTTCAGATGTAGACGCTTTGGCCGGATTTCAACGTGTTAAGCCGCAGGTCTATGCTGGGATGTTCCCAGTAGACTCAGACGATTTTGAAGAGTTCCGTGAAGCCCTAAGTAAGTTGGCAGTAAACGACGCCTCTCTATTTTATGAGCCTGAAAGTTCAGACGCATTAGGCTTTGGGTTCCGTTGTGGGTTTCTTGGTATGTTGCATATGGAAATCATACAAGAGCGACTTGAGCGAGAATATAATCTTGACTTGATTACTACCGCACCAACCGTAGTTTATGAAATTATTACCTCTAAAGGGGAGACTTTGTACATGTCCAACCCCTCTGACTTACCTGATCCTGGTCAAATAGAGGAGATGCGAGAGCCGATTTGTGAGGCCAATATTTTGGTGCCCAAAGATTATGTGGGTAATGTTATTACTCTATGTGTTCAAAAACGCGGAATTCAAAAAGATATGCAGTTTGTGGGTGGTCAGGTGTCAATTCGCTATGAACTACCTATGAGCGAGGTGGTGATGGACTTTTTTGATCGATTAAAATCGGTTAGTCGTGGGTTTGCATCTCTGGACTATAATTTTGTTCGTTTTGAAGCGGCCTCTTTGGTAAAGCTAGACATTTTAATTAATGGCGACAGGGTTGATGCTCTGGCTGCGATTACTCATCGCGATCATTCGATTCAAAAAGGACGTAAGCTAGCGGATAAGATGAAAGAATTGATTCCGCGGCAAATGTTTGATGTCGCTATTCAAGCGGCTATTGGCGGAAGTGTGATAGCACGCACTACGGTGAAAGCTTTGCGCAAAAATGTTACTGCGAAATGCTATGGTGGTGATGTGTCGCGCAAAAAGAAGTTACTTGAGAAGCAAAAAGCGGGCAAGAAGCGTATGAAGCAAGTGGGTAACGTCGAAATCCCGCAGGATGCATTCTTGGCCGTCCTGAAAACTTAAACAGCTGTCAGTAAAGGAATGAATTGTGGATTTTAATTTTGAATTAATACTAACGATCGTCTTTTTAATTTCGTTGGTATTTTGGCTCATTAACAAGTTTCTGGTTAAACAGGAAGAAGGCCTAATCGAGTTTTCAGCTTCTCTAGCACCAGTGCTGGGTCTGGTGTTGGTATTACGCTCTTTTCTCATTGAGCCGTTTCAAATTCCCTCTAAATCTATGGTTCCAACTTTAAAAGTTGGCGATTTCATTTTAGTGAGCAAGTGGAGTTATGGATTAAGGCTACCCGTTTTGCGAACTAAAATATTCGATGTTGACAGTCCAAAACGCGGTGATGTTGTTGTGTTTTTTCCACCCCATGAAGATCGCTATTTTATTAAGCGATTGGTTGGTCTGCCGGGCGATAAGATTCAGGTCATCAATGGAAAGCTGTATGTGAACAATACAACTATGACTCAAACTGACACGGCGATCCAGGCTGGGGCTCCTAGGTCGGTGGTAATGACGGAGAATCTCGATGGTGTTGAGCATAGTATTCAAAAACGTGTTCCGCCAACGCGAATAAGTCAGAATTTTTCTGCAGTGGTTCCGCAGGGCCATTATTTTATGATGGGTGATAGTCGAGATAACTCTAGCGATAGCCGGGTCTGGGGTCCAGTGCCAGAAGAGCGTATTGTGGGGAAAGCATTTGCCCGCTGGATGTTTTGGGATGAATTCCTTAGCGTACCTAGCTTCTCCAGGGCTGGGAAAATTCAGTAGCCGTCTGTTATTCGGTGTTTTTCTCCATCCTAGGCCTTGAGAAATGCCTGGCGATGTTACAATGGTGATCAGAGATCTTTTACGGACTTTATTCCTAATGAATTTGAGTGTTCACGGTGGCAAATAATATCGGCCAGCTTCAAAAGCGGTTAGGTTACCAATTTATCAATCCGGATCTGTTAATTCTGGCACTTTCACATCGAAGTGTGGCAGCGGAAAATAACGAACGACTTGAATTTCTAGGCGATTCAATTTTAGGTTTAGTGGTAACGGATTTTCTTTATCGTGAATTTCCACAGGCGCGTGAGGGTGACTTAAGCCGTATGCGGTCTCATATCGTACGAGGGGAGTCCCTTGCAGAAGTGGCAAAGCAATTAGCACTTGGGCCTGACCTATTACTTGGTTCAGGCGAAATGAAAAGTGGCGGTCACCGACGAGATTCTATCCTCGGCGATACAGTAGAAGCGCTGATTGGCGCTGTGTATTTAGATCGAGGAATTGAGGCGGCTCGTGAGATTGTCACCGCTTGGTTTAAATCGTTTTTCGATAGTGCATTACAAGCTCAGCCAGTTAAGGATGCAAAAACCGCTCTTCAAGAATGGTTGCAACATCGAAATAAGCCGTTACCGGACTATGAGTTGGTCAGCACCGGAGGGAAGGCCCATAGCCGCCTGTTTACAGTGAGCTGTAAGATTGGTGCGGTTGAAACAGCGATGATCGCCACCGCCAGCAGTCGCAGACGGGCAGAGCAAATGGTTGCCGAACAATTATTAGAGGAAGTGGAGAAATCTAAGTGACATCAGAACAGAAGTATTGTGGTTATGTGGCCATTGTGGGCCGTCCTAACGTTGGCAAGTCGACCTTGCTTAATCATTTGTTGGGGCAAAAGCTGTGTATCACTTCACGAAAGCCTCAGACTACCCGGCACACATTACTTGGGATAAAGACTGAGGGTGAGTTCCAGATGATCTTCGTTGATACTCCAGGCATTCATACTAATCAAGAGCGTGCTATTAATCGAGTAATGAACCGTTCTGCGGCTAGCGTTATTGCAGACGTGGACGTTGTGATTTTTGTGGTTGATCGTTTTGAGTGGAGTGAAGCAGATGAATATGTTGCCAAATATCTCTCAAACAATGATGTGCCTCTTATTGTAGCGGTTAATAAAGTTGATATGATTGATGATAAAGAGGCGCTGTTACCTCATCTAAAATTCCTATCCAGCAAAGTTAATGCGAAAGAGTTCATACCTTTATCCGCTCTGCGTAGAACTAATCTAGACGAACTTGAGATAAAAATTAAGGGTTATATTCCACAGAAAATGCACCTATATCCGGAAGATCAAATTACGGATCGAAGCGAGAAATTTCTGGCGGCTGAAATAGTCCGTGAAAAAATCACACGTCAATTGGGTGCCGAGGTTCCCTATCAGGTCACTGTAGAAATCGAGGAGTTTCGTGCTGAGAAAAAGATAACACACATTAGTGCGTTAATCCTTGTGGAGCGCGATGGGCAGAAGAAGATCATTATAGGAACCAATGGCGAACGGTTAAAAAAGATAGGTGAACAAGCGCGCGCGGATATTGAAAGTTTATTAGGCTGTAAAGTAATGCTTCGAACCTGGGTGAAGGTTCGAAGTGGTTGGTCGGATGACGAAAGAGCACTTCGCAGTTTGGGCTACATGGATGAGTAAATTGTCGTGAAGGTTGATTCCGAATTGGGCTTTGTTCTACATACCATACCCTATCGTGAAACCAGTCTTTTAGTCGACCTGTTCAGTAAAAACTATGGTCGGATACGATGTGTTGCAAAGGGCTACCGGCGACCCAATAAAAAGGGTATTACAAGAGCACTTTTTCCCTATACAGAGCACCAGTTTAGCTGGCAGGGTCGCGGGGAACTAAAGACACTTACCCAAGCTGACGCTATTCAAGCTCCGGCATTTCTGCAAAGTGGAAGCCTGTTTACTGGGTTGTATGTCAACGAACTTTTCTATCGACTACTCCATGAGCATGACCCTCATGAATATCTCTATCAGCAATATCGTCAGTTCTTATCCGGACTTGTGACTAACTCCTTTGATCAAATTATGCTTAGACATCTTGAGATAAGTCTACTTGAAGAATTGGGGTATGGGTTGGCGTTAGATGCCGAGGCTTTGCATGGTTCTGCACTGATAGCAGACAAACTTTATAACTATGTACCTGAACGAGGTTTGATCGAGATGGCTAGTCATGTAAAGGCGGTTTCTGGGGCGTACCTTGGCGCCGATTTGATCGCCCTAAGTGAAGGGAATTTTGAGAAAATATCAGTAACACGAACAGCTAAACAGTTATTGCGAGGCGTGATAGACTTTTACCTCGATGGGCGTCCGTTACACAGCCGAGAATTGTATCGGCAGCACTTAGAAACCATTGATAACAAGAACAATAATTTGCCTGCGGGATCTAGATAATGGTAGTGAATATAGGAACCGATATTGTTGAAATCGCTCGAATGACAGATATTCTTGAGCGTCAGAGCGACAGTTTTGCAAAGCGAGTTTTAACCAGTGTTGAATTACAGCGATATCAGGCTAGTCAAAATAAAGCAGCGCACTTGGCCAAGCGCTTCGCAGCGAAGGAAGCTATTGCTAAGGCCTTGGGAACGGGTATTGGGCACGGCGTTAGCTTTCAGGACATGATTATAACTAATAATGCTAAGGGTGCGCCTGAGGTTGTTCTATCTGGAGGTGCGGCGCGTATTATGGCTGAACAAGGCGCCCATAAAGTCCTTTTGAGTCTGGCCGATGAGCGGCATTATGCCATCGCCTATGCTATTTTATTGGGTAGCTAATTTATCCTCTTTCCTTATCTTAAATTCAGGTATCTTTTCGCGTAGGGGCAGACTATGGAATATCCCACCATTGATGAGTGCATTGGCAATACTCGGTTGGTTAGGCTCCAGAGAATGCCTGGCAATACCTCTAATATTATCTTGGCTAAACTTGAGGGTGATAATCCGGCTGGGAGCGTTAAAGATCGTCCAGCGATGAGTATGATAGTCAATGCGCAAACCCGCGGAGACATCAAGCCTGGAGATCGACTGATTGAGGCTACGAGTGGTAACACCGGAATAGCACTTGCCATGGCGGCTGCCATGATGGGTTACCAAATGACCTTAATAATGCCCGATAGTGCAACGACGGAGCGAAAAATGGCCATGCGTGCCTATGGCGCTGAGTTAATTGAGGTAAGTCGTGAGCAGGGAATGGAAGGCGCTCGCGACCTTGCTACGCAAATGCAATCTGAAGGTCAGGGCGTGGTACTGGACCAATTTAACAATACTGATAACTCACTAGCTCATTTTCAGGGCACTGGCCCAGAAATTTGGAGAGATACCGAGGGTACTGTCACACATTTTGTCAGCTCGATGGGTACAACGGGAACTATTATGGGAGTTTCTGCCTATCTGAAAAGCAAAAATCAAAATGTTCAAATAATTGGATTACAGCCCGAAGACGGAGCCTCTATACCTGGAATTCGTCGGTGGCCACAAGCTTATATGCCAGGTATTTTTAATGAGAAAAATATTGATCAAGTTATCGATATATCACAGACAGACGCCGAGAATACCATGCGCCGACTAGCTAGAGAGGAGGGTATATTTTGTGGAGCGTCCGCTGGAGGTGCAATTTTTGTAGCTCTTGAGTTATCTAAGATTCTGGAGAATTCGGTTATTGTTACTATTATCTGCGATAGAGGAGATCGTTATTTATCCTCAGGAATTTATGTCTAGTAATGATAGATTAAGCCAATACGTTGGGGCATGCTTGCAGCCTTTGACCCTTTATTAGTGATTAATAAGCTATGAATAAGATGCCAGTGAATAAATACAGTATTGATGATCTGATTTATCTCATGAAGCGCTTGCGCGACCCAGTGACCGGCTGCCCTTGGGACCTGAAGCAAAATTATCAGTCAATAGCTAGTCACACTCTGGAGGAGGTGTATGAGGTTATTGATGCTATTGAACGCGATGACCTGGAGCATTTAAGTGAGGAATTAGGTGATTTATTATTTCAAATCATTTTTTACAGCCAGCTGGGCAAAGAGCAGGGTCGATTTGATTTTGATCAGATAACCTCCAAGATCACTGAAAAATTATTAAGACGTCACCCTCATGTGTTTCCAGATGGCACCTTGGAGTCTGTTCGTGACACCGATACAGTTGAGGTTGGGGATATTAAGCAGGTCTGGGAGTCGTTAAAGAAACAAGAGCGTACCCAAAAGGGCGAGATTAAAGTCCTCGATGATATACCCCTTGCAATGCCAGCATTGAGTCGTGCAACAAAACTGCAAAAGCGCGCGGCTTCAGTCGGATTCGATTGGCCGACGACTGCCGGCGTCATAGAGAAAGTTAAAGAAGAAATAGATGAGCTGGAGGCAGAAATATCCATCGGTAATTCAGCCGCGATCACAGAAGAACTTGGGGATTTGTTATTTAGTTGTGTTAATTTGGCTCGACATCTAGAGGTCAATCCTGAGACGGCAATGCGAGCAGCTAACGCTAAATTTAAACGTCGTTTTGATAAGGTAGAGACTTTGGCTGGTGGCGCGGAAATTCAGAATCTGACTGCCAGTGAGCTTGAATTGTTATGGGACAAAGTCAAGCAATCTGAGTGATATTGCTCATTAGTATAAGGCCGTTTGATAAAGTGTAATGGCGCTGTACTAGGGTTGTCCGATAATGGCAATCCCTGTATGGTACGCCCCCATTAGCGTGATGGCTGAAGTCCAAAAAAGCTGTATCTTTAGAGCTGGCACGTTATATCAGATTTGAGGAATAGTATTCATGAAGGTGATTTTGTTAGGCCCTCCTGGAGCAGGCAAGGGAACGCAGGCACAGTTTATTACTGAAAGGTATGCTATTCCGCAGATATCTACAGGCGATATGTTACGTGCTGCTATTAAGGCCGAGACTCCTTTGGGGCTTGAGGTTAAAGATGTTATGGCATCTGGTGGGCTAGTGTCTGACGAGTTAATTATAGCGTTGGTAAGAGAACGAGTGGAGCAGTCGGATTGTCAAAATGGATTCTTATTTGATGGATTCCCTCGAACAATTCCGCAGGCTACAGCGATTGTTGATGCTGGGATTTTGATTGATGCGGTAGTAGAGATTGCAGTGGTAGATGAGGAAATTGTTGCCCGATTAAGTGGGCGCCGTGTCCATGAAGATTCGGGACGTATCTATCACATTGATCACAACCCGCCAAATAATGTGGGCCTAGACGATGAAACCGGTGAACCACTTATACAGAGACCAGATGATAGCGAAGAGACAGTACGTAATCGTCTAGATGTATATCACAAACAAACTAAGCCATTGGTCAATTTTTACACCGAACTTGCTACCAGTGGTAATCCTGCGCCAACTTTTTCTTCTGTCAGCGGTTTAGGCTTGCTTTCGGATGTGCAGGAGCGACTTGTAGAGGCACTTAACAAGTAAAAATTAGCACCTGATAGATTGAGCGACTACATGTTTCTGAGCTTTTAACCTGTAGTCGCTGTAAGAAAATCCTGATAGCCTAACGAGGGCTATACGGAAATGTCCTCAATCTTCCGGTTGGGGATTTTTTTTAGGGTCCATAATGGGCCATCTGAGCGATAAGATATTGTTAAATAAGTGAGAAATGCCTAATGACAACTGCCCTCGCCATTGAAACGTCTACCACAGCCTGCTCAGTAGCTTTATTATTTCAAGGTAGCATGACTAGGCGTTACTCCGAAGAACCTAGGTCACACACCCGACTGGTAATGTCGATGGTCGATGAGGTCTTAACTGAGACTGGCGTTGAGCTCAACCAATTAGATGTAATAGGCACGACAATCGGGCCTGGTTCCTTTACAGGACTACGTATCGGGTTTTCTGTCGTCCAGGGTCTAGCGTTCGGACTTGATATTCCTGTGATACCTATGTCCACCCTCCATGTCATGGTCGCCTCTTATAGTCGTTTGGCCCAAGATTCCTTCAATGGTGAACCTGGTTCAGGGAGAATAATAATGCCGCTCATCGATGCTCGAATGGATGAGTTTAATTGTGGTTGCTATGAGGTAAATGATTTAGGATTTGTGTCACCCCTCATTACCGATCAGTTGCTCAGTAGGTCTAATGCTCTGGCGCTTATTGATGAGCATAAACCTGAGGTTATTATTGGGGAGGGGCATATGCTTTTTCTCGATGAAATGGAAAATTATACTCGGTTAGTCGCGATCTATCCGGATGCTCAAGACCTACTTTATTTGGCCGTAGAAGAATTCCAGCGTGGAATGGCAGTGCCGGTTGACTCGGTAGACTTGGTTTACCTGCGTGGGACAGAGGCCTGGCAAAAAAGAAAACGTTTAAGGGATTCTTTGTAGATTTTACAGATATTAATGGTAAGACAAAAGCGAAGGTATGTTTAAAATAAGGGTCTTTTGGTATGGGTGTAAAAATAGGGTTTATTGGGCTGGGTGTCATGGGCTATCCCATGGCTGGGTGGTTGAGCAAAGCCGGACATTCGGTGACTGTTTACAATCGGACAGGCGTGGTTGGTCAAAGGTGGCTGACTGAGTTTTCCGGCAACATTGCCAATACTCCAGGTGTTGCGGCTAAAAATGCGGATATTGTTTTTATTTGTGTTGGTAATGATAAAGATGTGTTGGCCGTCACCATGGGCAGCGAGGGTGTTTTTTCTACGATCAAATCTGGGTCAATATTAATTGACCATACTACTACCTCTGCTGATTTAGCAAAGAATTTGGCGAATGAAGCTAGACTGCATGAATGTGGGTTTATCGATGCTCCAGTTTCCGGGGGACAGCAGGGTGCTGAAGGCGGTCAGCTAACGGTAATGTGTGGAGGTAGCGTCGAGGATTTTGCCAAAATAGAAAGTGTTGTGGCCTGTTTTTCAAAGGCAGTGACATTAATGGGCCCTACGGGGAGTGGACAGCTGTGTAAGATGCCCATCAGGTGGTCGATGTTATATCAAAAGGTGCAGCTCAATCGTGGCAAATGGAGAATCGATATAAGACTATGTTGGCAGGGGAATACGAACATGGTTTCGCTGTGGAATGGATGCGTAAA